>LNFM01000716.1_pt1 | contig 133430 bp, 119 predicted proteins | sample 596031 | NCBI WGS metagenome assembly LNFM01 (sample SAMN04254537, study PRJNA301005) | activated carbon metagenome | isolation source: dual media filters at the Ann Arbor, Michigan drinking water treatment plant | place: USA: Ann Arbor | reverse complement strand
GTGCGACGAGTTCGGCCGGACCGCCGGCGGAGAAGGGCACGACGACGCGCACGGGACGGGTCGGGTATTCCTGAGCGGCGGCCGTCGAGGCGATGACGGTTGCCCCGATCGTCACAAGGGCGGCATGGCGGGCGGTGCGGATATTCATGGTGGTGTATCTCCCCTGGCATATGGTCGTCGAGCGACGGCCCGAATCATACGGCACCGTCCGCGTGGATCGCATCGGCGGCTGTGATGTCGCTTCGAGAGTTGGAGCTTCAGTCGTCGACAGCCTGCGTCGGCGCACGTCGAGAGCGCATGACGCATGGTTCGCATGCGACACCGCATCTCGTCCTTCGTGAACTACCGCACGGTGCGCAAAGCATCGTGCTTGACCCTCCCGAATGCGCAGGCCTAACCTCGTTCGCAATATTCATCGAGGCCGGGAGGCATTGCATCGTGAGCAAGATTTATCGAGGAGTCCGCTTGAGCACCGGTGCCGTCGTCGTGGCGGCGGCATTGGCATCGGCCTCGGCTTCAGCCGTGGTGAGTATCGAGGTATCGAGCACCTTCGATGTCGACGCCGACGGTTGGACGTTCGTCGACGTGCCCGGGGTAGGCAACTACACGACGATCCTTTCGGGCCCGCTTGCCGTGACCTACTCCGCTAACAACGGCAACCCCGGGGGCTTCATCTCCGCGAAGGATCCCTCGAACAATACGTTTTTCTTCACGGCGCCCGGGAAGTTTCTTGGCGACCAGTCGGCAATGTACGGCGGATTGCTGAAGTACGACCTCAAGCTCGATCCCGCCACGCCTCAGTGGACGGGCGATCCCGATGTCGTGCTCATTTCCGATTCGGGTGTCTTGGTCTACGACATCGGCAACGAACCCGGATCGAGCTTTTCAACCCGTGTCGTGCCGTGGAGCGAGGCCGGTTGGCGCGTCGGCAGTCTCGGTGGCGCCCAGGTTTCAGCGGGGCAATTCCAGAACGTCATCGGCAACCTCGGCGCATTGATGATTGCCGGCGAGTTCGTCGCGTCCACTCCCGGGCTCGATGCCACTTTCGAAACCGCCAGCCTCGACAACGTCGTGCTCACCCCGGTACCGGAACCGAGCATCGCCATGCTCATGTCGCTCGGCGTGCTCGGCGTTATCGGCGCTGCTTGCCGGCGCAAGCGCCCTGCGCCGAACTAATTCGCTGCCAACCCTGGGTTGCAACCCAGGGTTGGCAGCGGGAGCGCAATCGCGGCTCGCTCGACCGGCTCCGTTCGGAGGCTGCCGCGGTTTACGCCGAGCAAGGTCTTTCGCTTCGGTCGCGCAGGGCATTTGGCGGATTTGACGTACGCTTAAGGTCGAATTCACGCGGAAGATCGTTCGGCGCACCATGTCACGGGAATCTCTCGGAGGAGGTCCGTCGCATGAAGTGCATCGCAGCCGTCATCGCTGTCGCTCTCGCGTTTCCGGGCTCGCTACACGCCGCCGGGATGGATTACCCCAACAAGCCGGTCCGACTCATCGTGCCGTTTCCGCCCGGCGGGTCCGCGGATCCCCTGGCGCGACACTTTGCGGCCTGGTTCGGGGAGAAATTCGGCGTCTCCGTCGTCGCCGACAACCGCCCCGGCGCCGGAACGGCCATCGCACACACGCTGGCTGCAAGGGCCGCACCGGATGGCTACACCTTGCTGTTGGCAGCGTCTTCCGGCATGACGACGAATCCTGCAATGGGCGCCAAGCTCGATTACGACTCGCTCAAGGATTTCGCGCCGATCGGGCTGGTCGCCTACGTGCCGCAGTTGTTGGTGATCCACCCTTCGGTGCCCGCCAAGAACATGGCCGAGTTCATCGATGTGGTCAAGCGCCAGCCGGGTAAGATGAGCTGCGGCTCCCCGGGCGTTGGATCTGTGGGGCATCTCAGCGTCGAGCTGCTGAACTCGCTGACCGGCATCAAGCTCATTCATGTGCCGTACAAGGGCGCCGGGCCGGCAATGACCGATCTCGTTGCCAACCGCATCCAGGGACTCGTGGGCAGCGTGACCGGCACCTATCCGCAGGTCGCCGCAGGCAGGCTTCGGGCCGTCGGCATCGGACATGCCAAGCGCCTGAAAAGTCATTCCGACATTCCCACGATCAGCGAAACCGTACCCGGATTCACCAATGACGGGTGGTACGGCCTCGTTGCCCCAGCGGGTACGCCGAACGCCATCGTCGACAAGCTCCACCAGGCAATGATGCGCGCCTTGGGCAATGGCGAATTCAGCAAGTACATCGAGACGATCGGCATGGTGCCTGCTGGCAGTGCCCCGGACGAGTTTCGCGAATGGATACGCAGCGAGGTGGCGCGCTGGAGCAAGGTCGTGCGTGACGCCGGCATCGCGATGAACTGACGCCACCACTTTTCCGACGCCGTAGGGGGCTGGTCGCGCGCGCCGGCACTCCAACCCAGGGTTGTAACCCTGGGTCAATCGCGGGGTTGCAACCCTGGGTTGAGCGCGGCTCCGGATCGGTCCACGATTTTCCGTGCGCCCCTTACACTCGGGGAACCGCCGCCCGGATTGCTGCTCCACGTGACGCTCGACTACGCCACCCTCGACGCTTTGCGCATCCACCACCCCGCGTGGCGGCTGCTGCGCTCGGATCACGCTGCGCTCATCGCGTGCTTTCTGCATCGCGTTTTCGTCGTGCCGAACGTGCGCATCATGTCCGCCGCGGATCTCGCAGAGGCGCTCGAAGACGAGCTCTACACCCTGCGACAGCTCTTGGGCGATCACGCCTTTCCGAAAGCGGCCCATGAGTACCTCAACGATTGGGCGGGCGCCGACAAAGGCTGGCTGCGCAAGTTCTACCGTCAGGGCACCGACGAGGCGCAGTTCGATCTTACGCCGGCCACCGAGAAGGCGATCGTCTGGCTGACGCAGTTGTCGGAACGCAGCTTCGTCGGCACCGAATCGCGATTGCTCACGCTGTTCGAGCTGCTGCGACAGATGAGCGAAGGCACCGAGACGGATCCGCAGAAGCGTCTCGCAGAGCTGCAGCGCCGCCGCGACGAGATCGATGCGGAAATCCGGCGCGTCGAAGACGGCGATGTACCGCTGCTCGACGACACGGGGCTCAAGGATCGCTTCCAGCAATTCCAGCAGATCGCCCGCGAGCTGCTCACCGACTTCCGCGAAGTCGAGCACAACTTCCGCCAGCTCGACCGCAAGGTGCGAGAACGCATCGCCCTGTGGGAAGGTCGCAAGGGCGAGCTGCTCGACGAGATCATGGGCGAGCGCGACGCCATTGCCGATTCCGATCAGGGCAAGAGCTTCCGCGCCTTCTGGGACTTTCTCATGTCCACGCGACGCCAGGAGGAACTCACGCAGCATCTCGACCGCGTGCTGTCGCTTGCTCCCATCGCGGCCATGAAGCCCGAGGCCCGCACCCGGCGCATCCACTACGACTGGCTCGAAGCCGGCGAGCACACCCAGCGTACCGTCGCCCAGCTTTCGCAGCAGCTGCGCCGCTTCCTCGACGATCAGGCCTGGCTCGAGAACCGCCGCATCATGAGCATCCTGCACGGCATCGAAAGCAAGGCGCTTTCCCTGCGCAAAGCGCCACCCCAGGGCGAGGTGATGACCATCGCCGAACCGAACGCGAGCATCGAACTGCCGATGGAGCGCCCCCTGCATTCGCCTGCGTACCGACCACTGATCGCCGATATCGCCCTGCGGGGCGAGGACGACGATGACGTCGACCCTGCCGCCCTCTATGCGCAGGTGATCGTCGACCAGGCCCGGCTCTCGCGCCACATTCGTCAAGGCCTGCAGACGCGCAACCAGATCACCTTGCGCGAACTGGTCGAGCAGCAGCCCCTCGAACACGGGCTGGCCGAGCTCGTCGCCTACCTGCAGCTCGGTGCCGAATCCTTCAAGGCAGCAGTCGACGAGAACACCGAGGAGCGCATTGCCTGGGAGGTGGTGACCGCCGACGGTACCACGTTGCACAAACAGGCCCGTTTGCCGCGCGTGATCTTCGTGAGATGACCGAACCGGACATGAACGACGTCTCCTCCACCGCCTCCGTGGCCGACGCGGGTTCGCCGAGCCATTTCTCGACATTGACGATCACGCTCCTCAAGGGCGTGATCTACCGCGAAGGCGACGAACGCCTTTGGGCATCGCTGCTGAACCTGCAGGCCCGCGTGCGCGACTACATGTCGGTTCTCGGTCTGGAACTGGTCCTCGACGAAGCGGAGGGCTACGCCTTCCTCAAGAGCCGCACCGAGCCGGGCGAGGACGAAGCTGCGGCGAGGTTGCCGCGACTGGTGGCCCGTCGTCCGCTGTCGTTCCCGGTGAGCCTGCTGCTCGCGCTGCTGCGCAAGAAGCTCGCAGAATTCGATGCGAGCGGCACCGACACGCGGCTCGTGTTGTCGCGCGACGACATCGTCGAACTCGTGCGCGTCTTCATGCCCGACGGCAGCAACGAAGCGAGGCTCATCGACCAGATCGAAACCCACATCAACCGGGTGGCGGACCTCGGTTTCGTACGCCGGCTCAGGCCCGAAAGCGGCGCCGCCTCGACGCCCGCAAGCTTCGAAGTCCGGCGTATCCTCAAAGCTTTCGTCGACGCGCAATGGCTCGCCGAATTCGATGCCCGACTCGCGGTCTATCGCGAACGGCTGCAGCAGGATGCCGCAGTCGGGGATCGAGGAGTGAACAAGGATGAATGATCCCCGCGCCGCAGGCATCGCGTATGTCGCTCCCGAGACCGGGGCCGGCTTTCGCCTGAAGCGCCTGGAGGTGCTCAACTGGGGCACGTTCGACGGCCGAGTCTGGACGCTCGATCTCGACGGCCGCAACGGCTTGTTGACCGGCGACATCGGTTCGGGCAAGTCGACGCTCGTCGACGCGGTGACGACCCTACTCGTACCCGCCCAGCGCGTTGCTTACAACAAGGCCGCCGGCGCCGATGCGCGCGAGCGGACGCTGCGCTCCTACGTCCTCGGCCACTACAAGTCGGAGCGCAACGAGGTGACCGGGGCCGCGCGGCCGGTGAGCCTGCGCGAGATGAGCGCCTATTCGGTCATCCTCGGCGTGTTTCGAAACGAGGGCTACGATCAGTCGGTCACGCTTGCGCAGGTCTTCTGGATGAAGGAACCGCAGGGGCAGCCGGCGCGGCTCTTTGTCGGCGCCGAACGTGAACTCTCGATAGCAGAGCACTTCACGCAGTTCGGTGCCGAGATCACGCAGCTGCGCAAGCGGCTGCGGGGCCTCAAATGCGACATCGAAGATACCTTCCCCAAGTACGGCGCATGGTTCCGGCGCCGCTTCGGCATCGAGAACGAGCAGGCGCTCGAACTCTTCCATCAGACGGTGTCGATGAAGTCGGTGGGCAATCTCACCGACTTCGTGCGCAACCACATGCTCGAACCGTTCGAAGTGGCGCCGCGGATCCAGGCGCTGATCGATCACTTCGACGACCTGAACCGCGCGCACGAAGCGGTACTGAAGGCGAAGCGCCAGGTCGAACTGCTGACGCCCCTCGTCGACGACAGCGATCGACACACCGAACTCGGCCGCGAGATCGAAGCGCTGCGCGATTGCCGCGAAGGCCTGCGCGCGCACTTTGCACGGATCAAGCTCCATCTCGTCGACGATCGGCTCGCGCGGTTCGAGAATGTGATCGAGCGACTGAACGTTCAGATCAGGCGCCTGGAGGCACGCCGCGACGATCGGCGCAATCAGGTCGACGAGCTGAAGCGTGCCGTCGCCGACAACGGCGGCGATCGCATCGAGCGTCTCGGCGCGGAGATCCGCAAGCTCGAAGGCCTGCGCGATACGCGCCGGCTCAAGTCGGAGCGTTACGGTGCGCTGGCCAAGCGTATCGGCGAAGCCGTGTCGAGCGACGAATCTGCGTTCATCGCGCAGCGCATGCGACTGAAAGTCCTGCGCAACGAGGCCCGGGACCGCGATGCCGTGCTCGAGAACGAACTCACCGAACACCACGTGGCGTTCCGGCAGGGAAAGCTCGATCACGATCAGTTGCGCGACGAGGTGCAGAGCCTCAAGCGCCGACGCAGCAACATCGACGCCCACCAGGTGCAGATACGCGCCGTGATGTGCGAGGCGCTGGGTATTGCCGAGGAGGAGATGCCCTTCGCGGGCGAACTGCTGCAGGTACGTGACGACGAGCGCGATTGGGAGGGCGCGGCCGAGCGGCTGCTGCGCAATTTCGGCTTGTCGCTCCTGATTCCCGATGCGTACTACAAGGCGGTCGCCGCGTGGGTGGAGCGCAACCATTTGCGCGGCCGGCTCGTGTACTTCCACGTGCGAGGGGTGCGTCGCGGCGAACTGCCCGATTTGCATCGGGATTCGCTGGTGCGCAAGCTCTCGATCAAGCCCGATTCGCCGTTCTACGACTGGATGGAACGCGAACTCGCCCACCGGTTCGACGTGGCCTGCTGTGCGAACCAGGAACAGTTTCGCAAGGAAGCCCGCGCGATCACGATTTCCGGCCAGATCAAGGATCCCACCGGCCGTCACGAGAAGGACGATCGTCACCGCATCGACGACCGCAGCCGTTACGTGCTCGGCTGGAGCAATGCCGCCAAGATCGCCGCGCTCGAAACGCGCCAGCAGGTCCTCGAAGGCCGCATGAGCGAGATCGGGGATCGCATCGCGAAGGTGCAGGATCAACGCAAGCTCATCGGCGAGCGGCTCGATGCGCTGGTGCGGCTCGAAGAATTCGTCGAGTTCGACGATCTCGACTGGGGTTCGATCGCGAAGGAGATTCAGGGGCTCATCGACGAGCGCAGGCGGCTCGAAAGCGCTTCGGACATCCTCCAGCAGCTGAACGAGCGCTTGTCGCAGGCGATGCAGAGCCTCGTCACGACCGAAAAGGAACTCGATGTCGCCAAGGATCGGCGCTCGCGCATCCAGCAGCGCAAGGCCGATGCCGGCGAGATGCGCCACCTTGCGCAGGCGGTGATCGAACAGGCCGCCGCTCGTGTCGGCCTGCTGCCACCCGACGATTTGGCGCGACGTCTCGACGCGGCACGGGCCGAAGCGCTGGGTCGCGATGCCCAGCCGAGCATCGAAGGCTGCGATCATCACGAGCAGGAAACCCGAGGTCATCTGCAAAAACGTATCGATGCCGAAGAGGGCAGGTTGAAGCGCCTGCGCGACAAGATCATTCAGGTGATGATGGCCTTCAAGGAGGCCTTCAAGCTCGAGACGGCGGAGTTCGATGCAAGCATCGAGGCTGCGTTCGAGTACCGCAATCTGCTCGATCGGCTGCGCGGTGACGATTTGCCGCGCTTCGAAGAGCGCTTCAAGGAGCTGCTCAACGTCAACACGATCAACGAGATCGCGAACTTCAACGCGCAGCTGGCCCGCGAGCGCGAAACCATCCGCGAACGCATCGCGCGCATCAACGAATCGCTGACGAAGATCGACTACAACCCGGGCCGCTACATCGTGCTCGAAGCGCAGGCGAGTCCCGATGCGGAGATCCGCGATTTTCAGGCGGGGCTGCGCGCTTGTACCGAAGGCGCCTTGACGGGCTCGGAAGACGCGCAGTATTCCGAGGCGAAGTTCCTGCAGGTGAAGAGCATCATCGATCGCTTCCGCGGCCGCGAGGGTGTGTCGGACCAGGATCGGCGCTGGACCGCGAAGGTGACCGACGTGCGCAACTGGTTCCTCTTTGCGGCGAGCGAGCGCTGGCGCGCGGACGATTCCGAGTACGAGCACTACTCCGATTCGGGCGGCAAGTCCGGCGGCCAGAAGGAGAAGCTCGCATACACGATACTCGCTGCGAGTCTTGCATATCAGTTCGGTCTGGAGTGGGGCGAGTCGCGCTCGCGTTCGTTTCGCTTCGTACTCATCGACGAAGCCTTCGGGCGCGGCTCCGACGAATCCGCACAGTACGGCTTGCGGCTCTTCCAGCAGCTCGATCTGCAACTACTCATCGTCACGCCGCTGCAGAAGATCCACGTCATCGAGCCGTATGTCGCCACGGTCGGCTTCGTGCACAACGAGGGCGGGCGTTCGTCGAAGCTGCGCAATCTTTCGATCGAGGAGTATCGCGCACACAAGCTCGCGCAGGAGATTCGCCGCAACGTGACGGAGCCAGCGGCCGGATGAACTGGACCACGCCGCACGAGCTGCGCCTTCAGCTCGTGCGGCTCTGGGATCGCGGCGACCTGCTGCGGTGGCGCGCGAATTCCGAGCCGCGCTTTCCGCTTCGACTCGCGCTCAAGGCGCCGACCTCTGCCGATCTCACCGAGCGCTTCGAGGCGGTTCGACGCTGGACCGTGGAGATCGCCGCGCTTGGCCATGCCCGCATCGAATGGCGCGAGATCCGTCACCGCGTGCAAGGCGACCAGCGCCTGCCTGCGCAGGTATGGGTCGATACGCTCGATGCCGCGTTGACATGGCTCGGTCGTCGCCGCGAGGCCGATCGATTCGAACGGATGCTCGAATCGACGCGGGGTGCACTGCCTGCGATTCTGCCCTGGCTTGCCCGTCGGCCGCTCGTCGCGCTGGAACTCGAATCCGCATGGCCGCACCTCCTTGCCGTGGTTCGATGGGCGATGGCGCATCCGCGATCCGGCATCTATCTGCGCCAGGTCGACGTGCCCGGCGTCCACAGCAAGTTCATCGAGGCACATCGTGGCGTGCTGGCCGAGCTGTTCGAGCTTGCGTTGCCTCCCGAAGCGATGGATCCGGCGCACGCGGGGCTATCGAGGTTCGCCGCGCGTTACGGGTTTCTCGACAAGCCGGTGCGCATCCGCTTTCGCGTGCTCGATGAGGTCATTGTGCCTCTGCCCGGTACGCGCATGGCCGACATCTCGCTCGATGCCGACAACTTCGCTGTCATGCAGCTGCCGGTGCGGCGTGTGTTCATCACCGAAAACGAAACCAACTACCTCGCGTTGCCGTCGGTTCCGGCAAGCATCGCGATCTTTGGTGCCGGGTACGGCTGGGATGCGCTCGCCAAGGCGCGATGGCTGGCGGCGTGCGAGATCCACTATTGGGGCGACATCGATACGCACGGCTTCGCGATCCTCGACGCACTCCGGTCGCGATTTGCGCGCGTGCGCTCGCTGCTCATGGATCGCGAGACGCTGATGGCCCACGAAGCGCACTGGACGCAGGAGCCCGAACCCGTGCGGCACGAGCTCTTGCGCCTGAACGACGAGGAGCAGGCGCTGTACGCAGATCTGCGCCAGAATCGAATCGCGGCGCAGGTGCGGCTCGAACAGGAGCGCGTCGGCTACGAATGGCTACGCACCCGTCTGAGTTCAATCATCCTGGCAGCGCCAGCACCCGCTTCGAGATGATATTGCGCTGGATGTCGTTGGTACCCGAGGCGGTCGTTGCGCCGAAGAGGTTGTAGTACGACCCGAGGATATCCACCGCTTCGCCGTCGAAGTCGTTCGGGCCGCGCAGCGAACCGGCTTCGCCCGCCGTTTCGATCGACAGCTCTGCGAGCCGCTGCAGCGATTCGCCCGACCACACCTTGAGGAATGATGCTTCCGGCCCGGGCGTGCCGCCATTGCGCACGACATCCGCAAAGCGCCGATAGCACGCGCCCAGATCGAGCACGTCCAGACGCAGCTTCGTGTACTTCGACTGGAACTCGGGGTCGTCCCACACACCGCGCGCCCGTGCGATGGCACCGAGCTTGAGCATCGGGTACTGCGCGCGGCGCGGACTGCCGTTGTTGAGGCGCTCGAAACCCAGCAGGGCCTTTGCGACGGTCCAGCCCTTGTTGAGTTCGCCGACGAGATTTTCCTTCGGGATGCGCACGTCGTCGAAGAACTCCTGGCAGAACTCCTCGTGGCCCGCGATATTGCGGATGGGCCGCATGCGGATGCCCGGCGTGTCGAGCGGTACGATGAAGAAGCTGATGCCTTCCTGCTTCTTTGCCGTTTGGGCCGTGCGTGCGAGCATGAACATGTGGTTGGCGTCGCTCGCGCCCGAGGTCCAGATCTTCGAGCCGTTGATCACATAATGATCACCGTCTTCGACCGCCGTCGTGCGCAGGCTGGCGAGATCCGACCCTGAATTGGGCTCCGAGTACCCCTGGCACCAGATGTGTTCGCAGGCGATGATCTTCGGCAGGTATTTCGCCTTCTGAGCCGGGGTTCCGAAGCGCATGACGATAGGTCCCAGCATGAGGATGCCCATGTCGGGCGCGCGCGAGATTCCCCAGCGCTCCTGCTCCTCGGCGTAGACGATGAACTTCGCGGGCGAGAGCCCCATGCCGCCATGCTCGCGCGGCCATGCGGGTGCGATCCACCCCTTACGCGACATGAGCAGGGTCCAGTCCTTGATTTCGGACCAGCGGGCACGCCGCTGCAAGAAGCGCATGTGCTCGGGATAGTGCGCTTCGAAGAAGCTGCGCACCTCCTGGCGAAATTCGTCGTCCGACATCGCGTTCCAGTCGGTGTCGGGCGGGCTTTCGCGCACGGGCGACTGGGTGGTGCGTGTCGTCACGGGCGGCGGGTCCGCAAGCTGGGAATAGCGCCGGCGATGGGCGGCCCCGTTGCCGAGCCATGCGGACAACGCAAGGGAGCGCTGCAGATACTGGCCGACGTTGCACTCGTCGGTAAAGCCCATCGCACCGTGCAGCTTGATGGCCTCGCGCGTAACGAGCAACGCGGCGTCCGCACAACGGGACTTCGCCCGACTCGCCGCCAGCGTGCGCGCCCTGGGATCGTCCGAGCTGTCCAGCGTGCGCACGGCATCGTCGAGCGCGCCGATGGAAAGCTCCTTTTGCATCCATAGATCCACGGTGCGATGCTGCAGACCCTGGAAGCTCCCGATGGCCCGGCCGAACTGTTCGCGGGTACGCAGGTAGTCGAGTGCGATGCTCAGGGACTGATCCATGGCGCCGAGCAATTCGGCGGCGAGGACGACGTTCGTTTCATCGACCGCCCGTGCGATGGCGGCTTGCGCTGTTTCGCCGACTGCGATGACTGCGGACTTGGGCACAGCCACCCCTTCGAGATGCAGGGTCTGGCAGGCAGTGCCGTCCGCTCGGGTGTGAGCCTCGGAACGCATTCCGGCCGTGGATGCTGGTACCCAGCAGAGCAGCGTTTGCGTGCCTTCGCGCGCCGAGACGATATAGCCGTCGGCGCCTGCACCCGGCACGATGAAGCGCTTCGTGCCGCGAAGGGTGTAGCCGTTCGAGGAGGGTTCCGCACGGGTATCGTTTGCGCTGCCCGCGGCGCCGTCGGCGTTTTCGAAGAGTGCGGCCGCGATAAGTCGCGCTCCGGATGCGATGGAAGGCAGCAGATCGCGCTTGAGCGACTCGTTCGATCCGTGCAGGACAAGCCGCGCCGCCAGAACGGCGACCGGAACGAGCGGCTCGGGCGCGAGTACGCGGGCCAGTCCCTCGGCGACGGAGCGCATGTGCGCGAATCCGAGCCCGGCGCCGCCGTAGGCCTCGGGAATGAGGAGGCCGGTCCAGCCCATGTCGGCCATCTTTTGCCATGCGTCGCGCTCGTAACCTGGCAGCGAGCCCCGCAGGCGGCGCATGCGAATCAGATCTGCGTCGGCTCGGGTGTAGGCGCTGACTGAATCGGCGATGAGGCGCAGGTCGTCATCGGCATGGACTTCGTTCATGGCAGGCTCCTCCGGCTTTGATACGTAACGATTAGGCAGTTTAGCAGTCCGTCGCGGGTGCACTGTTCGGATCATCCGTCGAAGCGCGTCGGGGGCGGCATCGTAACGGCGCGGAACTCGTTCGACGATACGTGGGCAGACGAGGAACGTCTGCGAGCGATGCATTGTCTAGACTTATGCGCCCGAAGGAGTTGATTTTGCGCAGACGGACAATAAACTTCGCAGGCCACCCGATCACTCAACGGGAATCGATCATCGTCATGCCTGGAAGCCTCGCCCGCGCCTTGGTGGGCGCCCTCATCGCAGCCTTCGCCTGCACGGCACCGGTAAGCCACGCGCTCGTCGCGGAGGTCGAACCCGAACCCTCGGCAGTGCAGGCCATGGATGTCGCCACGCTGCGACAGTCCCTGCTCGATGCCGCGCCCAACCTCGACCAGTTTCGCAGGCGCGGGCCGTTTCAAGTCATCGTGAAGCGCGACATCACCGTGACCCTGCGGTCGAAGGAAAGAGTGCGGGCAGACCTTTATATCCCAGCCGCGACTACTGAACGCGTTCCCCTCGTGATCCTGGTGCACGGTTACGACAACACGAAGGCCGACCACGCGCAGCAGGGGATGCATCTCGCCACCTGGGGCATGCACGCGCTCGTGGTGCAGGTGCGCAGTCGCGGTCCCTGGGTCGGCAACGGCACGCTGCTGTCCCGCCTCGTCCAGCACGTACGCCTCGATCCCGGCAGCATCGACAAGGGGATCGATCCGGCGCGCATCGTACTTGCCGGGCATTCGTTCGGCGCAACCGCGGTCGTCGTCGCCTTGGCGAGCGGTGCGCGTACCTCGGGAGCAGTTTTGCTCGATCCCGCAGACGCCATCCGGGGCCTGCCCACGTACTTGCGCAAGGTCCGCGCTCCGGTCGCGATCGTCGGTGCGGACGAGCGGCTCGGCTCGACTCGAAATCGCCGGGTCTTCTATGCCAGCATCGGCAAAGGGGTCTCCGAGACGTCCATCGCCGACGCTCAGCACGACGACGCCCAATTCGCGCTCGATACCGACTTCAACGCGGCCGATCAGGCACAAATCGAGTTCGTGGGTGCCCTCACGGCAGCTTCGTTCAGCATCGGTCACACGGGCAAGCTCGACTACGCCTGGTCGAGTTTTCGGGATGCTGCGCGCAAGGGTACGATGCACGGCCTGAATCGCAAGTAAGCGCACCGGTGACTCCTTTCGATTGCCTCCCGATGATTGCGCAGCGGGTCTCGTCGGTTTGCCATGGACGGGCTGCGGCGCAGGCTCGGTTGTGGGTCTGGGTCATGGTTGCGGTGATGGCCGGCTGCGCCCGTCTGCCCGAGGTCAGCACGACGCCCCTGCAGCCCGAGACACTGGGCAAACTCCAGCGGCATCTCCTCGACCACAGCCCGGACATCGAGCAGTTTCGACTGCGTGGTCCGTTCGAAGTCACCCAGGAGGACGACATCGAACTCGATTCGATGGCCAACGGACCGATCGTCGGTGACCTCTTTCTTTCCTCTGCGAGGGAAAGAGCGCCACTGGTCATCCTGCTGCATGGCCACGGCAACTCGCGCGCCGATCATGCCTATCAGGCCTATCATCTCGCGACTTGGGGACTGCACAGCCTCACGGTGGATCTGCCGAACGAAGGGCCGTGGATCGATCACGGCAAGACCCTCGCGCGTCTGGTCGAAAGGATCCGCCGCGGCGTTCCCAGGCTCGATGCGCGCATCGATCGCGAGCGCATCGTGATTGCGGGCCATTCGTTCGGAGCCGCAGCCGTTGCTGTTTCCCTGGGACAGGGCGCGCCGGTGCTGGGGGCGATCCTGCTGGATCCCGCGAGCGAATTCAGCGAGCTACGCGGTTACCTCGCACGCGTGCGCAAACCGGTGATGATTCTCGGCGCGGATCCGCACATCGGCATGACGAAGAATCGGGACGATTTTTTCTATTACGTGCCGGGCAACGTGTTCGAAGTATCGGTGGCCAACGCCCATCACGAAGATGCCGAGTTCGCATTCGAATCTGCGCTCGACATCTTCGACAGTTCGCGTGCTACCCGCGAACTGCAGATCACGTTTGCGTCGGCCCTGACCTCGGCAGCGTTCAGCATCGGGTTCACCGGCAACCTGGAGTACGTCTGGAACAGTACCTACGACGCGGCCCGGGACGGCAAGCTCATCGGGCGCATGCGCAAATAGGCACTAAAACGGAAACGGGCGGCCTTCCCGCGCGCGGGCGCGAAGTTTTCGCAGCCAGGCCTTGGCCCCCTTGGGCCGGCCGAGCAGTCCCAGGTCCTGCTCCAGCTCGACGTTGTCCCGCTCGACGGCGAAGATCTCGCGCTGCAGGTTGCGCTCGAGGATCTCGGGCCGGGTGCCGGAGAAAGGGTCGACGCTGAAGCGTGCGCAGAAATCGGAGTGCACGTGGGCGAGCTCCTGCTTCAGTTCGGCGATCTGCTCCTTGAGGATCGCGTTGAAATGGCGCAGCTTCTCGTCGTCCAGGTTCGTGATCAGGCTCTCGCCGATGTGTTCGACTTCGAGCTGCAGTTCCAGCAGCTGCAGCAGATTGTTCTTGGCGTAGGCGAGGTTGATCCGCTGCATGAGTTCAGTTTTGCGGGTGCGTTCCTCGGGGTCGGATTCGCGGTCCGGATGCAGGGCGCTCGCGAGCTTGCGGTAGATCTCGCGCAGCGTCTGGTTCAGGCGCTGGGCGTCCGCTTCGGCCCGTGCTTCCTTGGCGAGCTGGCGTGCAGTTTTCTTGCGGGGCGTGCGCGCGTCTGCACCCTCGGCATCCGAAATCTTGCTCGTGTCGTGCTTGTCGCGGAACTGCTCCTTCGCGCGCTGGAACACGTCTTCGGTGCTGTCGAAGTCCTCGTCGCCCAGGTCGAGGTCGAACATGTCTTCGAGAAACGACTTCACCTCGTTGCGTTCGGCGGCTTCCTGGCTGTCGTAGTCGACGACGCTGTAGGTATTGAAGATCGCCTTGATGCTTTCGTCGTCCCGCTCGGAGAGGATTTCCTCCGCGAGATCCTCGATCACCCCGGCGAGTTTGGATCGCTCCTCGCGGCTGAGTCCCTTCTCGGCGATGCCCGCATGCAGGGCATGCACCAGCTTGACCTGAAGATCGAGCGACGACTCGATGAGGGGCAGCAGCTCCCGGACGTAACGTTCCCGATAGCGCGTCGTCACGGCTTCCCAATTGCGGAGCTGATCGCGCAGCTTCTCGATCTGGCGAATCTGGCGATTGAATCGCTGTTGCGCCTTGGACAGCGCTTGCTCGCTGCCCGGGACACGCACGGGTTGGACTTGCCTTTGCATCGGCGTTCGAAGGCTGAAAAGTGGCGCGAGTATAGCCGTTACCTGCAGCGCAGATACAGATTGCACTGCGTGACTGCCTTGCCGAGGTCCGAACGTCCTTTCCCGGATGTTGCGGGTAGAGGAATGTGGCTAGAATGATTCGCACAACACCAGGAGGAGATCGACATGTCCGTATTCCGGGATGGTCGCGACGCGACCCGTGCATCGAAGCTTCAATGGAAACTGCTGGGGGCGGCTGCATTGATGGTCGCACCGGTCGCGGCTTGCGCGGCCGATGCGGCAGCAGGGTATCCCACCAAGCCGATTCGTATGGTCGTCCCGCTAGCGGCGGGGGGCACGACCGATATCGTGGCGCGTATCGTCGCCCAGATCTTCACGGAGGCATTGGGGCAGTCGGTGGTGGTCGACAATCGTGCAGGCGCGGGGGGAACCATCGGGGCCGGTGTGGTTGCGCGCGCGGTACCCGACGGCTATACCCTGCTGTTTCACAGTGTGTCCCTGGCGACCGCGGTGCCGCTCTACAAGCTCCCGTACGACCCGGTGAAGGACTTCGTCGGCGTCGTGCCGGTGGGGCAGTCCTTCTATGTAGTGGCTGTCCACCCGAGCGTACCGGTCAAGACCGTCCACGAACTCATCAAACTGGCGCAGGCCAAGCCCAAGCAGATTCCGCTTTCGCACGCCGGGACGGGGACGATCACCCATCTCGCCGTCGAGCTTTTCATGGCCAACACGAAGACTTCCTTCCTGCTGGTGCCGTTCAAGGGTGGCAATCCCGCGCTCGCGGCGCTCGTCGGGGGGCAGGTGCAGGCCATCCTGAATCCCATCGCAGAAATTCTGCCGATGGTGCGCGCGGGCGGCAAGGTGCGCACGCTGGCGGTGACATCCCCGAAACGCACGCCGGAGCTGCCGGATGTGCCGACGCTGACCGAAGCCGGCTTTCCCGGCGCGACCGTCACGACGATCAACGGGGTCTACACGCCGACAGGAACCCCGAAGGTGGTCATCGAGCGCCTCAATGCAGCCGTCAACAAGGCGATGCAGAACCCGGAAATTCGCGATCGGTTCAGCAGCCAGGGCCTGGTGCCGCTGGGCGGCACCTCTGAAGAACTCACCGAGTATCTGCGCACGTCGGTCGAGCGCTGGTCCAAGGTGGTGAAGGACGCGGGCATCAAGTTGTAACAGCTTGCGCCGGGGTCCGCGCAGTGGGCGATTCGAACCGAACGCAGTTCACTGTGGCGTGATGCCGGCTTGTTTGGCAATTCGCATCCACTGAACGATTTCCGCCTGAAAGAATGCGCCGAACGCGGCCGGTGTGCCGTGCGCCGTCTCGGCCCCTTCAGTCAGAAAGCGTTTGCGCAGTTCCGGATGCTGCAGGGCCCGACCCGCTTCCGCGTTCAGACGATCGATGACTGCGGCCGGCGTGCCGGCCGGTGCGAGCAGACCATACCATTGGCCCATCTCGTAGCCCGGGACGCCCGACTCCGCGACGGTCGGCACATCGGGCGCAGACACGCTGCGCTTGGTTGTCGTCACCGCGAGGGCACGCAACCGGCCGCTCTTCGTCTGCCCGAACACCGACGGCAGCGTGCAGAAGCACAGGGGGACCTGACCGCCGACCAGATCGGCGATAGCCGCCCCGGTGCCCTTGTAGGGCACATGGACCACGTCGATACCCGTCAGCGAACGGAATAGTTCGGTCGCCAGATGCGCCGAGCCGCCGATCCCGCCTGAAGCGTATGTCAGCTTGCCCGGTTGTCGCTTCCCGAGCGCGACCAGCTCTTTTACGTTTCGGACCGGTAGCGAGGGATGCACCACAACCAGAAGTGGCGTGACTGCGAGCATGCTGACCGGTGCGAATGCCGTGGTCATGTCGAAGGGCAGCTTCGCCGTCATGGCCGGCGCGAACGCATAGTTGCCTGGAGCGAGGAGCAGGGTGTATCCGTCCGGTGCCGCGCGGGCGGCAATGTCTGCGGCGATGATCCCGTTGGCGCCGGGCCGATTCTCGATCACGATCTGTTGTCCGAGGCCTTCGGTGAGCCGCGGCGCGACTGATCGCGCGACGGTGTCGGCACCGCCGCCGGCCGAAAAGCCGATCAGCATGCGCACCGGACGATTCGGGTAGCTCTGCGCCCACGTGCTTCCCGCAGCGGCCGCAAGCAGCGCGGCCGTGGTGATCGGCCCGAGCCATGGTGTCCCAAATCGATTCATCGCATTCTCCCCGTTCAAGTCGCCAGCCCCCCGAAACTGTGCCTGGCACCGTTTCCGGGGCATCAAGGTGCAGTGACGCGGATCACGAGCTTGCCCGTGTTCTCGCCGCGAAAGAGCATGCCGAGCCCGAGCGGCGCCTGGTCCAGGCCGTCGAGCACGTGCAGGCGCTGCTTCAAGCGGCCTTCCCGCAGGCGCGCGGCGAGCCATGTGCGTGCTTCCTCGTAGCGCTCGTGATACTCGAACACCAGAAACCCCTCCATGCGCCCGTGCGCGGAGCCCAGCCGGCCGAGGTTGCGGATCGCGTGAGGTTGCTCCGCATGCGTCTGCGAAATCCGACCGCACAGTACCACTCGGGCCTTCGGACGCAGGTGAAACAGCGCGGCATCGAGCGTGGCGCCGCCGACGTTGTCGAAGTAGAGATCGATGCCGTCGGGGCATGCCCGACCGATTGCAGCAGTGAGATCAGGCTCCGACTTGTAGTCGATTGCGGCTGCAGCCCCAAGGGATCTCACGAACTCGCACTTCTGCGGCCCTCCCGCGATGCCGACGACGCGACAGCCTTCCGCAAGCGCGACCTGCACGGCCATTTGTCCGACGCCGCCGGCCGCCGCGGAGACGAGCACGCGGTCGTTCGGTCGCATCGATCCGATGTCGCGCAAGCCGAAGTAGGCAGTGACTGCGCTTAGGCCGAGCGGGCCGATCCAGTCGTCGACCGTACCCAACGACAAATCGAGCTTTTGCAGATAGCGCGCAGGGATCGTGGGATGAGACTGCCAACCCAGGCGCGCCTGCACCATGTCGCCGGGCACCAGGCCTTCGGCGCGCGACTCGAGCACACGTGCAATCCCGCCGCCGCGCATCGGTTCGCCGAGGGGAATGCCCTGCTGATAGCCCGTGCCCGTGTTCATCCACGAGCGCATGGCCGGGTCGATCGACAGGTAGATCGTTTCGAGCAGCGCTTCGCCGGGAGCGGGCGCTCGTAGCGGCGTCGTATCCGCCGTGAAGTTGTGCGGACCGGGAATGCCGGCCGGGCGCGAGGCAAGCAGTAGTCGACGGTTGATGGTCATCGTGGCGATGGGCAATGCATGGGTTGTCGTCGTCCGCGGCTGCCCCGTCGTGCGGCGACGGTACCGAGCCGACCTCCTCCGAATGAGGCGACCATCATAGCGCATCGGCCTTGTGGCAATATCGTGCGAGAACCGGTCACGCGACGTGACGCAAAGAGGAGCAAATGCACATGAGGAAAACTTTCATTCGGACGCTGCTGGGCACTGCGGTGCTTGCGGGTCTGGGGTCGGCCGCCGTCGCAGTGGCGCAGGATGCACCTGCCGGCTGGCCGTCGCGACCGATCCGCCTCGTGTTGCCGGTGGTGCCCGGAGGTGGCATGGACATCCTCAGCCGGTCGATCGGTCAGCACATGACGGAGCGGTGGGGGCAGTCGGTGATCATCGACAACCGGGCCGGCGGCGGCACGGTGGTCGCCACGGAGATCAGCGCCCGCGCGGCGCCCGACGGCTACACCCTCTTCGTCGCGAGCGACACGCTGCGGGTGCTGGGCGTCACCAAGCGCGTTCAGTTCGATGTACGCAAGGCCTTCGAGCCGGTCGTGGCGATGGCCGGGCAGCCTTACATCCTCATCGTGCATCCGGGGCTGCCGGCGAAGTCCATCAAGGAATTGCTTGCCCATTCGCACAAGCAGCCCCTCAGCTATGGCAGTTCCGGGGTCGGCACGGTGGCGCACATCGGCCTCGAATGGTTCGCGGCGCACACGGGGGCGAAGTTCATCCACGTGCCGTACAAGGGCGGGGGACAGGCGCTGGTCGCCCTGATGGGCGCCGAGATCCACATGTACCCGGGATTGCTGTTGTCTGCGGGCAGCGCGATCAAGGCCGGCAAGGCGAAGCCGCTGGCCGCGTTGAGCCTGACGCGACTGCCCGCGATGCCCGATCTGCCCACCGTGGCCGAGCAGGGCTACCCGAACTTCAAGATCACCAACAGCTACAGCATCATGGCGCCGGCGGGGACGTCGCGACCGGTCGTCAATGCGGTCAACCGTCTGGTCGCCGACTTCATGCATTCTCCCGCGATGACCCAGAAGCTCGCCGCAGAAGGCAGTCAGCCGGGCGAGCGCATGACCCCCGAACAGTTCAAGGCGTTCTGGTTGAAGGAGTACGAGCAGGTGGAGCGGCAGGTGAAGGAGTTGAAGGTGAAGCTGTACTGATTCGTTCGCACCGAACGAATCAGTGGGGAAGAGGGAAATGGGAAAGGTCGACGACTCGGTGCGTCGCCCTGCAGCGACGCAACTCGCGCCGCTGCAGGGCGTTCAACCGCTTCGCACCCAAAGGCTCGGGCGGCAATGGGGCGTACCGTTTCGTTGACGGGGATGAGATCGAGCGCCTGGCTCACGTCGTCGTCATCCGCCAATGACCATCGTCGCTCGCAGCCGCGAGCCGCATCAATCGAGCTTGACGTTCGCGGCCTTTACGATCTGGGCCATCTTGACGATTTCTGTGTCGATCATCCTGGCGAACTGCGCCGGCGACGAGCCCGAGCCGTTTACTCCCTCGTTGGCGAGCTTTGCCTTGGTGTCGGGCATGGCAAGCACGCGGACCACGTCGGCGTGAATCTTGTCGACGATACCCCGCGGCAGGCGAGCGGGGCCGAGGATGCCCCACCAGGTCACTGCCTCGTAGCCGGGCAGGGCGGCCTCCGCGATCGTCGGCAGATCAGGAACGGTTGGTGAGCGGGCGGCGCTCGTGACCGCGAGCGGTCGCAACCGTCCTGATTTGATGTGCGGCAATCCTGAGACAGGCGTAGCGAACTGCAGCGAGACATGGCCGCCGACCAAGGCGACGACGGCCGGGCCGCCGCCCTTGTACGGTACGTGCACGATGTCGACCTTGGACATCATCTTGAACAACTCGCCCGCCAGATGTTGCGGGCCGCTGCTGCCGCTCGACGAGTAGTGGATCTGCCCGGGCTTCGACCGCGCGAGCGTAATCAGCTCCTTGACGGTCTTCACGGGCAACGAGGGATGAGCGACCAGAATGTAGGCGGCGGTTACGCAAACGGTGACCGGAGTGAAGTCCCTGACGGTGTCGTAAGGCAGCTTGGTGTACAGGCTCGGGTTGATCGTGTGGTTCACCGAGCCCATGATCAGTGTGTAGCCATCCGGGGCTGCCCGCGCGACCAGATCGGACGCGATGGTGGTGCTCGCACCCGGACGATTCTCGATGACGACCGGCTGGCCCCAGAGTTCGTTCAGCTTCTGTCCGATCAGGCGAGCCGTGTAGTCGGTTCCGCCGCCGGGCGGAAACGGGACGATGAGCCGGACGGCCTTGGTGGGAAAGTCTTGCGCTTCGACGTGCGGTGCCACACACGCCAGCGCAAGTATCAGTGCCGGATGGATAGTCGGTCTGGGCATATGCGGCGTTCCTTGCCGGTGTGCGGGACTGTCGTCTGAAATTCCGAGGCGTCGAAGCGGTGCGGTGTCGCTGTCTGCCAGCGAATCGATTCGCGGGGACACTACCAGCGGCAGTCACGAATGACAAGGCAACCGCCATGCATATGGGAGCCCGCATGATGTCTTTGCCGCCGCTCGCTCGCCCTGTGCTTTCGCTTCGAAACGTGCGGGGATCGGTCTGGAGCGCGGTAACTCAGCTCTTCCGGCGCGACCGATCCAGGAAAGCCTGCAACCTGACGTTCGGCGCATCCGTATCGAACGTCGCCGCGAACGCATCGATGCTTGCCTGGATGCCCACGCCCGGTGGGGTTTCGATCCATTGCTCGATGAGCCGCTTCTGCGTGCGGATGGCCCCCGGGTCGGCGCGCAGGATGTCGGCGGTGAAGCTCGCGACGGTGCTGTCGAGTTCGCCCACGTTCGCAACGGCCTGCAGGAAGCCGATGCGATGCGCTTCGGCTGCATCGATATAGTGGCCGCGGTAGAGCAGTTCGCGCGTCTTGCCCCAGCCGATGAGCGTAGGCAGCAATCGCGCCTCGATGACCGAGGGCAGCCCGACTTGCACCTCGGGCATGCCGTAGCGGCTGCCCGTGGCGCCGATGCGAAGATCGCACGAGGCTGCAAGTTCCATTCCGCCGCCGAGACAGAAGCCTTCGATGCGCGCGATGCTGGGGACGGGCAGTTCGCGCAGCGCGTGACATGCCTGATGCAGCAGGGTGATGAAGTCGCGCGCCGTCACGGCGTCGAGCTGCGCCATCTCGACGATGTTCATGCCGCCCTGGAAGGCGCCGCCCTTCGGTCCGGTGAGCACCACCACGCGCGGTTCCGTTCGCTTGCGCAAATCCGTAAGCGCGTGGACAAGCTGTGTGAGTAGCGAGCGGCCGAACGCGTTGATCGACTTCTCGCCTTGCAGCAACACGGTCGCGATGCCGTGGTCGACCGATACCTCGATGCCTGGATCCTTTTCCATCGGGCGCCTCTTCGTCCTCGGGGGCGGCGCGGCCCGGATTCGGCTGGATTGTTGTCCACACAGCTCGAACGCGGCGCGTTCCAAGAGTAAGCTCACACTAACAGCACGATCGGAACACGGCAACCGACGGCGGATCTGGGCGCGCGAGTTGCGAAGTCCCCGACGGCCATCCACACGAAGGAGCTACACATGCTCGTCACGTTCAGTACCAAGGTTTCGGCCGACATCACCCTGTTCGGCGACGTCGCCATCGAACTTCTCAAGCACATGGGCCAGACGGGTGCGGTGCCCGGGGCGTTGCTCGGCCCGGATATCTCGCCAGCGCTGGCGCGATTGAAGCACGCCGTGCAGACCGTCGGCGACCGACCCTCGGGCAACGCGCCGCGCGACGACGACGAGAAGGACGAAGAACGTGCCCAGCCGATGGTCAGCATGCGTCAGCGTGCCGTGCCGCTCGTCCAGCTGCTCGAAGCGGCTGCACGAGAGAACGCCGACGTCACGTGGCGCGAGGCGAGTACGCACATGGTCGGATGAACGGCGCGCGCGGCGTTCGACATTGCTACCTCGCGCCCCCTGTTCGCCTGTCACCATGAACGCGCCCGACGTGCTCGACCGTTTCCATCCCGCCGTCGCGGCATGGTTTCGTTCGATTTTCCCGGCGCCGACACCGCCGCAAGTCGAAGCCTGGCCAGCGATCCAGGCCGATCGCCACGTGCTCATCGCCGCGCCGACCGGATCAGGCAAGACGCTCGCGGCCTTTCTCGCCGCCATCGACGCGCTGGTGCGCGAGGGCTTGCAGGGCACGTTGGCCGACGAAACGCGCATCGTCTATGTCTCGCCGCTGAAGGCATTGTCCAACGACGTTCAGAAGAACCTCGAATGGCCGCTCGCGGGCATACAGGCGCAACTCGAACACATGGGGCTGCCGAAGATCCCCATACGCGCGATGGTGCGCACCGGCGACACGCCGCAGGCCGATCGCAATCGCATGCGGCGCCAGCCGCCGCACATCGTCGTGACGACACCCGAGTCGCTCTACATCCTGCTCGGTGCGGATTCCGGTCGCAAGATGCTCTCGACCGTGCGTACGGTCATCGTCGACGAGATCCATGCGTTGGCCCCGGACAAGCGCGGGTCGCACTTGGCGCTCAGCCTCGAGCGATTGCAATCGCTGGCAGGGCGAAGGCTCAATCGCATCGGGCTCTCCGCGACGCAGAAGCCGATCGATCTCGTGGCCCGCTTCCTCGTGGGTTCCGACGAGAACGAAGCATGCGCCATCGTCGATGCCGGGCATGTGCGTGAACGCGATCTCGCGATCGAGGTCCCGCCCGCGCCGCTCGAAGCCGTCATGTCGACCGAGGTGTGGTCGCAAGTCTACGATCGGGTCGCGAAGCTGATCGAGCAGCATCGCACGACGCTGGTGTTCGTCAACACGCGCCGGCTCGCCGAACGCGCGGCGCGTCATCTCTCCGAACGACTGGGCGACGAACGCGTGACGGCGCATCACGGCAGCATGGCCCGCGACAAGCGGCTGGATGCCGAGCAGCGGCTCAAGCGAGGCGAATTGAAAGCGCTCGTTGCCACGGCATCGCTCGAACTCGGGATCGATATCGGCGATGTCGATCTCGTCGTTCAACTCGGCTCGACCCGAACCATCGCCACGTTCCTGCAGCGCGTGGGGCGCGCGGGCCATTCGGTGGCCGGCACGCCCAAGGGGCGGCTGTTTCCGACCTCACGCGACGAACTCATCGCTGCGGCGGCGATGTTCGATTCGGTGCGTCGCGGCGAACTCGATCGCGTGAGTATTCCCGAAGCGCCGCGCGATGTACTGGCCCAGCAGATCGTGGCGGAGGTGGCGTGCGGCGAGGTCGGCGAGGATGCGTTGTATGCGCTGGTTCGGCGGGCCTACCCTTATCGCAATCTCACGCGCGAGGCCTACGCGGAGATTCTGCATATGCTCGCCAACGGTTATACGACACGGCGCGGGCGGCAGAGTGCTCATATTCATCGCGATGCCGTGAACAGGCGCCTCACGGCGCGCAGAGGCGCGCGCATCACTGCGTTGACGAGCGCCGGCACGATCCCCGATACGGCCGACTACGATGTCGTTCTCGAACCCGAGGAGCATCGCGTCGGGTCGGTGAACGAAGACTTCGCGGTCGAAAGCCTTCCGGGCGACATCTTCCAGCTCGGCAATGCGTCGTATCGCATCCTGCGCGTCGAGGCCGGACGCGTGCGGGTCGAGGATGCCGCAGGTCAGCCGCCGACCATTCCGTTCTGGTTCGGCGAGGCCCCGGCGCGCTCGGACGAACTGTCGCACTCCGTATCGCGGCTCGTCCGCACGATCGACGAGAAGCTGCAAGGTGGCGGTCGTGAATCGGCTCTCGAATGGCTGGTCGCGGAGGTCGGCATCGTGAAGTCGGCGGCTGCACAACTCGTCGACTATCTTGCGGCTGCGCGAACAGCGCTCGGCGTATTGCCGACGCTCGATACCATCGTACTGGAGCGCTTCTTCGATGAATCCGGCGGGATGCAGCTCGTCGTGCACTCGCTCTGGGGCAGCCGCATCAACCGGGCGTGGGGTCTGGCGCTGCGCAAGCGCTTCTGCCGCAAGTTCAACTTCGAACTGCAGGCGGCAGCGACCGAGGATGCCATCGTGCTCTCTCTCGGTACCAGCCACAGCTTTCCGCTGGAGGAAGTCGGCGCGTATCTACATTCGTCGTCGGTGCGCCCTGTCCTGATCCAGGCGCTGCTCGCTGCGCCGATGTTCGCGACGCGATGGCGCTGGAATGCGTCCATTGCACTCGCGCTGCCGAGATCCCGCGGCGGCAGGAAGGTGCCTACGCAATTGCAGCGCATGATCGCCGAAGATCTGATGGCTGCCGTGTTTCCCGATCAGCTCGCGTGTGCAGAGAACATCGCCGGCGATCGCGAGATTCCGGACGATCCGCTCGTGGCGCAGACGCTCGAAGATTGCCTCCAGGTCGCGATGGATATCCATGGGCTCGAACGACTGCTCGCAGCCAGGGAGGCAGGCCGCATCCGCATCGTTGCAAGGGATGTGACCGAACCCTCTCCTCTCGCCGCCGAGATACTCACCGCGAAACCTTATGCCTTCCTGGACGATGCGCCACTCGAGGAACGGCGCACGCAGGCCGTCGTCAGCCGACGCTGGCTCGATCCCGAGAGCGCCTCCGATCTGGGGCGGCTCGATCCGGACGCTATCGCGCGCGTGCACGAAGAAGCCTGGCCCAATGCCGAGACGCCGGACGAACTCCACGACGCATTGATGTGGATGCATGCGCTGAACGATGCAGAGATCGACGCGACGCCGGGCTGGCGCGATTTGATCGAGCACCTGGCAACGCAGCGGCGGGTCACTTCACTGCGCATCACCGAAGGCCCTGTGCTGTGGACGGCGGTCGAGCGACTGCCGGTTTGGCGTGCGGTCGCGCTGAATCTGCATGAGTCCGGGGATGCGATCATCCCGGAGGAGTTCACGCGAGTCGTTCCTGAGCGTGAAGCGGCGACGGTCGAGATCGTGCGCGGACGCCTCGAGGCGTCCGGTCCAGTGCGTGCTGTGGATCTTGCCGTTGTGCTGGGCTTGCAGGTCGCCGAGATCGATGGCGCCTTGATCCGGCTGGAGGCCGAGGGTTTCGCGATGCGCGGGCAGTTCACCCTGCCCGACGCTGGCCTCGAATGGTGCGAGCGCCGGCTGCTGGCCCGCATCCATCGCTATACCGTGAAGCGTCTGCGCGCCGAGATCGAGCCGGTGAGCGCAGCCGATTGCATGCGATTTCTGCTGCAATGGCAACACGTCGCGGGCGAATCGCGCATGTCGGGGCCCGACGCCGTGGCGGCGATGATCGGCCTGCTCGAAGGCTTCGAGGCGCCGGCTGCGGCGTGGGAGACGGAACTGCTTCCCGCACGCGTGAGCGACTACGATCCCGAGTGGCTGGACGAACTGTGCCTGAAAGGTCGCGCCGCATGGATGCGCGTATCGCGTCCCCGGCCCGAGCCCGGAACGACCCCGAGCGTCGGCTGGCCGGTCAAGGTCACGCCGATCACGCTGCTCACGCGTCGCAATCTGCCGCTGATTGCGGCGCTGACGCCGAACGTCGAGGTTCCCGTGCTGCGCTCGTCGACGCAGGCGGTCCACGACTATCTCGCCGCGCACGGTGCGTCGTTCTTCGACGAGATCGTGCACGGCAGCGGCCTGCTTCGCACCCAGGCCGAGGAATCGATCGCCGAACTGGTGTCACTCGGCCTGCTGACCGCCGACAGCTTCATCGGCCTGCGCGCACTGCTGCTGCCCCTCGATCGCCGCAAGCCGATCGCTGGGGGCAAGCGGCGCCGGCGGGCTGCATTGTTCGGCATCGAGGATGCCGGTCGGTGGACCTTGACTCGACGCGTGATGCCGGGTGCATCGCAGGCGGGCGGCGTCGATCCCGTCGAACAGGTCGCGCGTCTGCTGTTGAGGCGCTACGGCGTCGTGTTCTGGAAACTTCTGGAGCGAGAGTCCGAATGGCTGCCGCCCTGGCGCGAGCTGCTGCGCGCGTTTCGGCGCCTGGAGGCGCGGGGCGAGATCCGCGGCGGACGATTCGTCGGCGGGTTCTCCGGCGAGCAGTTCGCGTTGCCGGACGCAGTGAGCGCACTGCGCGAGGCTCGCCGGGCGCCTCGCAACGGCGAGCTCGTTGCGGTCTCTGGGGCGGATCCGCTCAATCTCGTCGGCATACTGACGCCGGGGCCGAAGGTGCCGGCACTTACCGGCAATCGCATCCTCTACCGGGACGGCATGCCGGTCGCCTGGTCGAGCGGCGGCAATGTCGCGTTCGCCGATGCCCGGGATCCACACGAACAGCACAAGCTGCGTGATACCCTCGTGCGCCGCCATGCGTTGGCGCCTTCCCTGGGATACCTCGCTTGAGCTTCATGCAGTTTCCGCAGTATCACGACGGCAGTCTCCTCAATCTGATCGCGTCGTTTCTCGCTTCGCGTGGCGGGAGACCGGCGCATCCGTCGCTCGCCGCGCTGCCGCCGGCCTCGATCGAGGGCGTGCGCAACATCGTGTTCATGCTCGTGGATGGTCTGGGCTACAACTATCTTGCCAAGGTCGGGCGAGGGGGTGCGCTGCGCGAGTATCTGGCCGCCAGGATCACCTCGGTGTATCCGTCGACGACCGCGAGCGCGATCACGACATCGTTCACGGGCCGCAGTCCGACCGAACACGGGTTGATCGGCTGGCATGGATGGTTCCCCGAAGCAGGTGTCGTGGCGGCGCCTTTGCCGTTTCGACGGCGCGGCGACGAGGCGCCCCTCGTGTCGCTCGACATTCGGCCGTCTGCCCTGCTGCCGAACGAGTCCGTCTTCGATGCGATGCCCTGCAAGTCGTTCGTGGTTTCCCAGCGTCGCATCGTCGACTCGGAGTACAGCGTCCACATGGGCGGGCGAGCGAGACGCCTCGGCTACGACAACCTGTCCGGGATGGTCGACGCCATCGATGCGGTCGTGCGCAGCGGTTCGGAGCGCAAGTACCTCTATGCGTACTATCCGGAGTTCGATACAGTGTCCCATGTGCATGGGGTTGGGAGCACTCAGGCGGCGAAGCGGTTCGCGGCGATCGACGAGGCGTTTTCGCAGCTGTTGAAGCGTCTCGTCGGCACGGACACCGTGCTCGTCATGAGTGCGGATCATGGCTTCATCGATACCCCGAGGTCGCAGGCGCTGGAACTCGGCGACCATCCGGAATTGGTGCGGCTGTTGCGCCTGCCGTTGACCGGCGAGCCTCGCGTCGCGTTCTGTCACGTGGTGCCCGGGGCCGTGGACGATTTCCTGGGACGGGCGCGTTCCGTTCTCGGTGGGTTGGCCGACGTTCGTCCCAGCCGCGACCTGATCGATGCCGGGTGGTTCGGCCCTGGTGCGGCGCACCCGCGGCTCGCCGAGCGAGTGGGCGATGTGGCGCTCGTCATGCGCGAGCACTCAACCATCAAGGATCGGGTGCCTGGCGAGAACGCGCACGTGATGGTCGGCAACCACGGCGGTGCGACCGAGGACGAAATGTTCGTGCCGCTCGTCGTAGCGCGGTTGTAAGCTTGACGCTGTGGTGGCCGCCGCGAAGGATGCGCGCCGCCAGGATCGGAGGAGATGACCATGGGACTCGAATTGCGACGCCTGTCGCATCCGCTCGGCGTGGAAGTGTGCAACATCGACGTGACGAAGCTCACCGAATCCGATTTCGGCGAGATCTATCGAGCGTTTCTCGATCACGGCGTACTGCTGTTTCGGGGACAGGAGATCACCCGCGAGCAGCACATCGATTTCAGTGCGCGATTCGGCGCGCTCGACGACCACGAAGCCTTTCCGAGCGATCGCCATCCCGAGTATCCGCACCTCATGGTGGTGACCAACGAGGCGAACGCCGACGGATCGCCCTCGGTATCCCGCTACGCCGGTCGTCGCTGGCACACGGACATGTCGCAGACCCTGCGTCCTGCGCAGGCATCGCTGCTGCGCTCTTGGCGCGTGCCGGAGGTCGGTGGCGATACGATGTTCGCCAACATGTATCTCGCGTACGAGACGCTGTCGCCGGGCATGCAGAAGTTGGTCGAAGGACTGCATGCGATCCACTTCGCGGGCACCCGCAAGCTCGAGACGACGAATGGCGATCAGGCGCACGCCGCCGAACAGCAGCGCATCAGTCCGCCGGTGGCGCACCCGGTGGTGCGCGTACATCCCGAGACCGGTCGCAAATGCATCTTCCTCGGCGAGAAGGTCAGGCGCTTCGACGGCATGAGCGAAGAGGAAAGCCGGCCGCTCATCGATTACCTCAATCGTCATGCAACCCGGCCGGAGTTCGTGTTCCGACATCAGTGGCGAGCGCACGATATCGTCGTCTGGGACAACCGCTGCACGCTGCACGAAGCGTTGGGCGACTTCGATCAGACGCAGAACAGGTATATGGAGCGGACGACGGTGTTGGGGACGCCGCTGGGCTACGCCGTGAATGCATAGCGGGGCGAGGTCCGGCTGCGCGTGATTGATGAATGCGTCCAGAGAGACGACGCCGAACGAAATGCGCACTGGCGGCGTCGCCACCGTCACCCTTCACCGTTCACGGGGCGCGCGCCAGTTGCCTCCTTCACGGGTCGCCGTCAGGCGAGTCTCAACACCGCCTTGATCGTCCCCCCGGTCAACATATCCACCACCGCCTCGTTGATCGCCTCGTGCGGATAGTGCCGCACCAAGCGGTCGATCGGCAGCTTGCCCGCGCGGTGGAGATCGACGAGATGCGGGATGAAGGTTTGCACGTTGCTCTCGCCTTGGGAGCAGCCGCGCACGATGCGTCCGCCCTGGAGGGTCTTCATCTCCAGATGCACCTCCACGCCGGGGCGCGCGCTGCCGACGAGACAGGCCGTACCGCGCGGCGCGAGCACGTCCACCGCAGCACGAAGCGCTTCCGGAAATCCGGCCGCCTCCAGGCAGAACCTCGCGCCGCGACCGCCGACGAGGCGCTTGATCTCTGCGACGAGATCGGGGTGCTTCGCGTTGACGGTATGGGTCGCACCGAGTTCGAGCGCCAGTGCGAGTCGGCCCTCGAAGCGGTCGACGGCGACGATCGGATCGCACCCGCAGAGCTTTGCGGCGAGCAGACCCGCAAATCCGACGGTGCCCGTGCCGAAGGCGACGTAGGAATCTCCGGGCCGCGGCTTGAGCACGTTGAGGACGGCACCGGCCCCTGTGTTCACGCCGCAAGGGAAAGCCGCCAGGATGTCGAGCGGCACATCCTTCGGGACGCGAATCGTATTGCGCGCCGTGGCCAGGGTGCAGGTGGCGAACGAAGACTGCTGAAAGAACGATCCGTATATCGGCGTACCATTTCGGGCAAAGCTCAACGAACTGCCGTCGGAACGAAAGCCGGACTGCTTGAGCATTGGGGCGTTCGCGCAGTAGGTCTCGTGGCCCTCGATGCAATCGTCGCAATGCCCGCACGACGGATTCGCCATGACGACGTGATCCCCGGCAGCAAGACTGGTGACCGCAGAGCCGACGCGCTCGACGATGCCTGCACCCTCATGACCGAAGACCGCCGGGAACTGGATCGGGAAGAAGCCGTCCCGCGCGTGCACGTCGGTCTGGCAGATGCCGCTCGCGACGACCCGGACGAGCACTTCGTTCGGTGCGGGATCCGCGACCTCGACGGCTTCGATCATCCAGCGGCCTTCGCGGTGCGGCATGATGGCGGCGCGTGCCTGCATGGTTGGGTTCTCCTCAATTCGAACGGGGACAGATCGCGTCTACCGCCTGGGAGTTTAACGGTGTCTGTCCCCGTCGGTACCCCCAGTACAATGACCTGTCCCTCAGGGAGGCAGAACGAACGCGCATGAACACCGATCAGGACGAATACGACGTGATCGTCGTCGGCGCCGGGGCTGGAGGCATGACGGCAGCCTGCGTGGCGGCGCGCGAGGGCGCGCGGACCCTGTTGCTCGAAAAGGCGAATCAGGTCGGCGGCACGACCGCGATCTCGGGCGGGATGGTGTGGGCGCCGGGCAATCCGAAGTTCGCCCCGGACCAGCGCGAGGCCGATCGCGATGCGGCGCGCATCTACCTCGGCCATACGTTGCCCGAATGGCAGGACCGTACGCTGACCGAAACCTATCTCGCGCGTGCCGGCGAGGCTATCGCGTATCTGGAGACACGCACGTCCGTCAGGCTTCGGCCGGTCGCGTTCTATCCCGATTACTACCCCGATTTGCCGGGGGCTGCGATGGGGGGGCGCGTGTTGGAGCCCCAGGCTTTCGATGCTCGCGAACTCGGGCGCAGCTTTGCCTTGCTGCGACCACCGTTGCCCGAGTTCACGCTCTTCGGCGGCATGATGGTCGACCGGGCCGACATCCCGCATCTGCGCAAGGCGACGCAGTCGTTGCCTTCGGCGCTGCGCGTGGCGCGCATCCTCGCGCGCTATGTGCGTGATCGCATGTCGTTCGAACGAGGCGCGCATCTCGTGCTCGGAAACGCACTTGCGGCACGACTGTTGAAGTCGGTGCTCGAGGCGGGCGTGGAACTGCTGACTTCGGTCACCGACATCGATCTGTTGCGCGAAGGCGATCGTGTCGTCGGCGTGACCATCGCTGGCGCCAAACACATCCGAGCACGCCGAGCCGTCGTGCTCGCCACCGGCGGTTTTTCCCATGATCCAGAACTGCGCGCCCGATATCTGCCGCAGAAGACCGGGCCGTCCTCGGCGGCATCGACTTCGAACACGGGGGACGGCCTGAGGCTCGGGCTCGCACTCGGAGCGCGCATGCCCGAGGACCACGTCAACAACGCCTTCTGGGTGCCCAGTTCCCGCTTCGTGCGTGAGGATGGCACACCGGCGGTGTACCCGCATACGGTCACCGATCGAGGGAAGCCGGGCGTGATCGCGGTCGATGGTCGGGGCAAGCGGTTCGTCAACGAAGCCCAGTCGTACCACGAGTTCGTGCAGGCCATGTTTCGCGCCGATGCGATTCCGGCGTGGCTCGTGTGCGACCGCGATGCGATGTGGCGCTATGGCTTGGGTGCGATACGTCCATTCACGCGCAAGCTCACGCCGTATCTCGATAGCGGATATCTCAAGAGCGCCCCGAGCCCGCCATTGCTCGCGCAGGCCATCGGAATCGATGCAGCCGGATTTGAAGCGACGATACATCGCTTCAATGCAGGCGCCCGCGAAGGGGTCGATCGCGAGTTCGGCAAGGGCAGCAATGCGTATCACAAGTACGTCGGAGATGCTGCGCATCTGCCGAATCCGTGCCTTGCGCCGATGGAGTCGGCACCGTTCTACGCCGTGGCCGTGTACCCGGGCGATCTCGGTACCTCTGCGGGTCTCGTCACCAACGAGCATGCTCAGGTGCTCGATGGCAATGGTCGGGTGATCGCGGGGCTCTACGCCTGCGGCAACGACATGAGTTCGATGATGAAGGGGGCGTATCCCGGGCCGGGAATCACGCTCGGACCCGCGCTCGTCTTCGGTTATCTGGCGGCACGCCGCGCGGTAGCGACCGAGTAGCCGCCGCGGAGGCGCGCATATGTCGTCCGCTCGACACACGCGCTTCGGGCGGCGCTGCCGCGACGCTTTCGATCAGCGCATCGCGAAAGCGCGCCAGCATCGCGTTGTCGCACGAGCTTGCTCGCATCAGCATGTTGACCTGCATCGGCTGCACGCCGAGGCTGAACTTCAGGATCGAGATGAGTCCGAGCGCCTGGTGTTGCTCGGCTGCGCTGCGCGGCACGACGCTCAGCAGGTTCGAGTGCGCAACCACGGCGAGATTCTGATTGTAGGTCGCCGTCTCGACAGCCGGTTCGGGCGGCAGCATTCCGGCGCGCATGAATGCTTCGGCAAAGGCGCGACGCACGCTCGAATCCCGGCGCTGCAGGACCCACTGTTCGCCGGTCAGCTGTGAGAACTTGAGCCTTTTCGCGGCCAGGATCGCGTGCCCGGGCCTGGCGACGACGCAGACCTCGTCGTGATAGAGCGGACTGACCGAGAGGTCCTCGGGACGTCGGCCCTCGGGGAGTCCGTCGATCGGCAGGCGCCCGATGAAGCAGTCGAGGTTGCCTTCGAACAGGCGCTCCAGCAACTGCTGGGTCGTGCCTTCTTCGGCCCGCAGGGCGCAGCCGCCGCCGGCGCGAAATCGCTCGATCGCCTGGGGCATGTGGACGACGAATGCCTGTGGCACCACGCCCACTCGCAGGACCGGCTCGCGCCCTTCGGAAATGCGCTGGACCGTCGTCGTCAGCTCGCCGAACTCGTTGAGGAGCAGACGCACCTTGTCGTGCAGCGATCGAGCTGCTGCCGTGGGCAGCACGCCGCGCCGACTGCGCACGAAGAGCGCCAGACCGAGGAGTCGTTCCAGGTCGTTGAGCATGGCGGTGGCGGCGGGTTGGGTGATGCTCAGAAGCTTTGCGGCGCGATGGATCGTGCCGTGCGCGATGAGGAAGTCGATCAGCATGAGATGGCGCATCTTCAGGTGCGAGAGCGACATCGACGAACGAGCGCGCATGATAGGAAACTCTGATCAAAACAGCAGATAAATTGATTTTACGCCTTTCACTACGCTCCCTAGACTGCAGGTTGCATTCGTCATCACGGCGCGTGGCTGCGCCGGACCCACTCATTAGACAAGCACAGGAAGCCAGGACATGCATAGCGCTTGCGAGCCAGACAGTGGCGGAGCCCGATCGGGCCGACCGAACATCGTGCTCGTGCTTGCAGACAACCTCGGTTGGGGCGAGCTCGGCTGTTACGGCGGCGGCGCATTGCGCGGCGCACCGACCCCGCGCATCGACGCGCTCGCAGCCCAGGGTATGCGGTTTCTCAACTTCAACGTGGAAAGCGACTGTGTGCCGACCCGCTCGGCGCTGATGACCGGGCGTCACCCCATACGCACCGGTGCGATGCAATCCGTACCGGCAGGCTTGCCCCAGGGGCTTCACCCCTGGGAGGTCACACTGGCCGAGCTACTCTCGGGTGCCGGCTATGCCACGGCCATGTACGGCAAGTGGCATCTGGGTGACCGGGAGGGCCGCTACCCGAAGGACAAGGGATTCGATCACTGGTACGGCATTCCGCGCACCTCGAACGAGAGCATGTTCACCGAGCAGGTGGGTTTCGATCCGACCGTGGTCGAGGTACCCCACGTGATGGAGGGTATGCGCGGCGAACCCGCACGGACTTGCGAGCCCTACGATATCGAGATGCGCCGTCGCATCGACGGGGATCTCACCAGCCGCAGCTGCGACTTCATGCGCAGGCAGGCCGCGGCCGGGCAGCGCTTCTTCCTCTACGTGCCGCTCACGCAGCTGCATTTTCCGACCCTGCCGCATCGCGATTTCGAAGGACGCACGGGCAAGGGCGATTTTGCCGATTCGCTGGTCGAACTCGACGCGCGCGTGGGCCAACTGCTCGACACGGTGAGCAAACTTCGACTGGACGACGACACGCTTTTCATCTTCGCCAGCGACAACGGGCCGGAGTACCGACGCCCGTGGCGCGGCAGTGCGGGGATGTGGACCGGCACGTATCACACTGCCATGGAGGGCGCGCTGCGGGTACCGCTGATCGTGCGCTGGCCCGGGCGCGTGCCGGCGGCGCAGGTAACCAACGAGATCGTGCACGTCGTCGATCTGTTTCCGACGGTCGGAAGGATCGGCGGCGCGCAGCTCCCGCAGGATCGTCCCATCGACGGGGTCGATCAGTCCGCCCTGCTGTTGGGCCAGTCGGATCGTTCCGCGCGCGAGGGCTTCGTCTACTACATCAAGAACGAACTGCGCGCCGTGAAGTGGCGCGACTGGAAGATGCACTTCGTCTGGGAGACCGAGCCCAACGCCGGCGCTCAGCACCTCGAGACGCCCTACCTGTTCAACCTGGTGCAGGATCCGAAGGAAGAAACCGACGTGAGCACGAGCCAGGGCTGGGTACGCGGGCCGATACGACGTTTGATGCTCGGGTTTCAGGAGACGCTGAAGGCGCATCCGCCGATTCCGCCCGGGGCGGAAGACGACTACCGACCCTCGGGCCGCGGCCCAGGCGCATAGGTCCGAAGCCGGGCACGGGTTCATACGCGAGGATGCACGCATGGCGGAAGCAACGAGTACAACGGCTGCGCCGATGGAGTGCGAACCACCCGCCGGATTGCCTGAAGGGGTGCGTTGCCTGCGAGGTCAGGATACGCGTGGCGCGCACTATCTGATCGCGGTACCGAAGCACTGGAGCGGCGTGCTCGTGGTCCATGCCCATGGCGGCCCCCCGCTGGGCGAGCCGAAGCGCTCGCGTGCCGACGATGACATCAAGCGTTGGGCGGTGATGCTGCGCGAGGGTCACGCGTGGGCGGCTTCGGTGTTTCGCACCGGCGGCTTCGCCGTTCGCGCCGCGGCCGACGATACGGAGAATGTCCGGCGCATCTTCCTCGATCATGTGGCGACACCGGGGCGCACCGTGCTCCATGGGCAATCCTGGGGGGCGATGGTCGCGGCGAAGGCGGCGGAGCTTTTCCCTCGGAGTTGGGATGGACTGCTGCTCAGCAGCGGTGCCGTCGGGGGACCGCTCGCCTATGACTTCCGGCTCGACCTGCGGGTTCTCTATCAGTATCTCTGCAACAACCATCCACGTACGGACGAGCTGCAGTATCCGCTCTCGGTCGGATTGCCGAAGGATGACCCGCTGACGGAATCCCAGCTCGCCGAGCGCGTGAACGAAGCGCTGGGCGTGGATCTTCCCGCTGAGCGGCGAAGTCCCGACCAGGCGCGCAGACTGCGCACGATCATCGATGTCCTCCGGATTCCCGAAGAAGGCGTGGCGGATCAGCTGCGCTGGGCGACTTTTACGCTGCGGGACGTCGTCGCGAAGCACGGGGGTAGCCCCGTCGGCAATGAGATGGTGCGTTATGCCGGATCGGACGACGACGATGCCCTGAATGCCGGGGTGCTGCGCTATGCGGCAGATCCCGTCGCACGCGCGCGCTTCTCGTCGCAGAGCGACTACGTCGGGCGATTCGCCATGCCCGTGCTCACCGTGCACGGGATACGCGACACGAGCTGCTTCGTCGAAGTGCATGACACGCTTCGACGTCGAATGCGCGATGCAGGCTGCGAGCACCGGCTGGTGCAGACATTCGTCGATTCTGACGAACACAGCTATCTCGGGGACACGGTCTATCCGCCATTGGTGCAGGCGCTGGTCGAATGGATCGACACCGGGATCGCCCCCACGCCGCAGGGAATCGCGCAACGAGCAACCGCGATGAGCGCGTCGGAGTCGATGGCGGACGCATTCGTCCCGGCGTAGCATTCAACCGCGATGACCGGGTATATCGACAGCCCGGTGTCAACGTTCACCCCAGGAGAACGACGATGAATCGAACCAACAGGCGACGCGCCGTGCTGAGCGTTTGCGCAGTCCTCGGCGCCGGAGGCGTCGGCACGGCGTTCGGTCAAGGCGTAGCCGATGTCTATCCATCGAAAACGGTGACGGTCGTGATTCCGTTCGCGCCTGGCAGTACGACCGAGTCCGACGCGCGGCCGGTGCTGCAGCACCTGACGGAAACGTTCGGTAAACCGTTCGTGACCGACTTTCGACCCGGCGCAGGGGGAACGGTGGGTAACGGCTATGTCGCTCGGGCGACCCCCGATGCGCATACGCTCCTCGTGATCACGACGAGTTTCGCGACCGGCATCGCCGTGCGCGAGAAGCCGCCGTACACGGCCAGGGATTTCGCGCCGGTGTCGATGCTCAGTCGACGCAAGGTGATCCTGGTCGTCACGCCGACCTTGCCGGTCAATACCTTTGCGGAGTATCTCGCCTATGCCAGAGCGAATCCGCAGAAGCTCAATTGGGGCACCAGCGGTGTGGGCAGCATCTTCCACATGGCAGGGGCATATCTCGCGGGCGCGACCGGAACCCAGGTGACCTTCGTGCACTACAAGGGCAACTCGCAGGGGTTCATCGACCTCGTGGCCGGGCGCACGCACGTGAGTCCGATGACCACGTTCGCCGCGCAGCCTTACTTGAAGTCCGGCAAGGTACGTCCCATTGCGCACCTGAGTGCCGGACGGTCGAGGATGCTGCCGGATCTGCCCAGCGTCGACGAACTCGGCGTCAAGGGGTACGACTATTCCGGTTGGGGCGCCATCGTGACGACCGGCAATTCGCCCGCCGCTGCCGTGAGCAAGCTCGCGGCTGCGGTCATGGCGTATACGCGTTCCCCTGAAGCCGTGGCTCGCGCCATCAAGGATGGCTACGAACTGGAGGGCAGTACCCCGCAAGCGCTCGCCAAATTCATCGACAGCGAGGTTGCTCGCTGGACGAAGGTCGTCGTGGATAACGGCATCAAGCTCAATGATTGACTCGGCGCAGCGGCTCGTGCGACGCCTCACTGATCCGGAATCTTCGCCGCCTTCACCACGCGTGCCCAGCGGGTCATCTCCATGTTCACGAACTTGACGAATTCTTCCGGGGTCGACGTCTTCGGTTCGATGCCCTGGTCGGTGAGGCGCTTCCTGGTTTCGGGACGCGCGAGTGCTGCGAGCAGGTCGGTGCGCAGCTTGTCGAAGACCGGCTTCTGGATGCCCGACTGGCCGCAGATGCCGTACCAGGACGAGACGTCGAAATCCTTCACACCCTGTTCGGCGACGGTGGGCACGTCGGGCAACTTGGGACTGCGTTCGCCGGATGTGACGGCAAGCGCGCGCAGCTTGCCGGCGACGACCAGCGGATAGGGCCCGGGCAGATTGCCGACCATCAGTTCCATGTGACCGCTCGCCACGTCGGCCATCGCGAGTGCCGCGCCCTTGTACGGCACGTGCTGGATGTCGAGCCTGGCGTCGAGCTTGAGTAGTTCCATCGACAGATTCGGCGATGCACCGACTCCCGACGAGCCGTAGTTGAGCTTGCCCGGATTCTTGCGGGCGTAGGCGATGACGTCCTTGAGCGTACGCATTGCCATGGCAGGGTGCGTCACGATGATGTTCGGCGTGATGCCGACCATCGACGGAAAGCTGAAGCTCTTTACCGGATCGTAGGAAAGTTTCTTCGATCGCGCGGGCGTGATGCCGTGGGATGCGATCGTGCACAGCAGGAGCGTATAGCCGTCGGGCGCGGCCGAAGCCGTGAGTTCCGTGGCGATACCCCCCGCCGCTCCCGGACGGTTCTCGACGAGGGCCGTCTGATTGCCCCAGACTTCCGTCAGCCCTTGAGCAACGATGCGCGCAGCCACGTCGACGCCGCCACCGGGCGCGTAGCCCACGAGTATGCGTACGGGACGTGCCGGATAGGTCTGGGCGACGACCGGGATGGCCGCCCCCGCGGCGATGACCGCGGCCGATGCCGCGAAGATACGTTTCATGCTTCCTCCTCGATCACGAAATTCGGTGCCTGGCACGTGCCAGGCACCGAATTTTGGGGTTCAGCGCGTGGGCTTGGGCTTGCGGACGGTTCGCGCGGGGCGGGTTTCCGGCAAGGGCAGCGCGGTCTTGTACTTTACCTGTTTCAGCGCGAAGCTGGATTTGATGTTGCCCACGCCCGAGATACGCGAGAGCACATCGACGATGAAGCGTTCGAGCGCCTGGATGTCCGGCACCAGCACGCGCAGCAGGTAGTCCGAGTCGCCGGTCATCAGATAGCATTCCATCACCTCGGAGCGCGCGCAGATCTCCCGCTCGAAGATCTCCAGCGCAGATTCGACCTGCCGTTCCAGGCGCACCTGGATGAAGACCGAGACCGTCAGGCCCATTTCGATCGGATCGAGCAGCGTCACGTAGCGGCGAATGAGCCCGCTTTGTTCCAGCCGCTTGACGCGCGCCAGGCACGGCGATGGCGACAGGTGCACGGCCTTGGCGAGGTCGACGTTGCTCATGCGAGCGTCGTCCTGCAGGCGCGCGAGGATGCGCACATCTATCGGGTCGAGGTGGATTGGCGGCATTTTCGCTCGCAAGGGCTAAGTTTCACGGCATTCTATGCCGTAGCGTCGCGTGTGGCATCCAGACTTTGACATCCTATGCCGATGCACACCCGGTACGATGCAGCATCTGCGGGGGAGACGAACGGGATGACTGCGCCCGTTCGATCGCAACTCCGGCCATTCGCAACGTCGCAAGCTTCGAGGACTGCCATGACCGATCTGTCCGATATCGATTCCGCCTTCTGGCGCGTGGTGCCTGCCGATCCGGATCCGACGGAAACGCGCGAATGGCTCGACGCCTTCGATTCGATGCTGCGCAGCGAAGGTCCGGAGCGGGCCACCTTCATCCTGCGCAAGCTCCTCGACCGCGCTCGCTCGCAGCGCGTGAAGCTGCCGCCGGTGTTCAACACCTCCTACTGCAACACGATCTCGCTGGCGGAGCAGCCGCAGTATCCGGGCAACCTCGACATCGAGCATCGCCTCATCGGACTCGTGCGCTGGAATGCGCTGGCGATGGTCGTGCGCGCCAATGCGGAAAATGCGGAGCTGGGCGGTCACATCGCGAGTTACGCCTCGGCGGCCGATCTGTTCGAGGTGGGCTTCAACCATTTCTTCCGGGCCGGCCAAACGGGGGATCTCGTCTACTTCCAGCCGCACTCCGCGCCCGGGGTATACGCACGCGCCTTTCTCGAAGGTCGCCTGAGCGAAGACAACCTCGATCGCTATCGGAGGGAGACGGGCGGCAACGGGCTTTCCTCCTACTGTCATCCGTATCTGATGCCGGACTTCTGGCAGTTCCCCACCGGTTCGATGGGCCTCGGCCCGATCACGGCCGTTTATCAGGCGCGCTTCATGCGCTATCTGACCAATCGCGGTCTGCTCGATACGGTCGGACGCAAGGTGTGGGCGTTCGTCGGCGACGGCGAGATGGACGAGCCCGAAGCGCTTGCCGGTCTCTCGCTCGCCGCACGTGAAGGCCTCGACAACCTCATCTTCGTCGTCAACTGCAATCTGCAGCGCCTCGACGGACCGGTGCGCGGCAATGGGTCCATCATCCAGGAGCTGGAGGGTCTTTTTGCGGGTGCCGGCTGGAACGTGATCAAGCTGTTGTGGGGATCGGAGTGGGATCCGCTCTTCGCACGCGACCACGATCAGGTCATCCTGCGTCGTCTGCACGAGACGGTCGACGGCGAGTTCCAGAAGTACGCCGCCACCGACGGGCGCTTCAATCGCGAGCACTTCTTCAACAAGTATCCGGAGCTGCAGGCGATCGTCGCCCACCTCTCCGACGAGGATATCGACAAGCTGCGCCGCGGCGGCCACGATCCGGTGAAGATCTACGCGGCCTATCATGCTGCGATGGCGCACCGTGGTCAGCCGACGGTCATCCTCGCGCAGACGAAGAAGGGCTACGGCATGGGCCAGTCGGGTCAGGGCCGCATGACCACGCATCAGCAGAAGAAGCTCGATGCGGATGCCCTCAAGGCCTTTCGCGACCGCTTCTCGCTCAATCTTTCCGACGAACAGGTGACCACGGCGGCCTTTTATCGGCCCCCGGCCGATTCCGCGGAAGCGCGTTACTTGCACGCCCGGCGCGAGGCGCTCGACGGCTACATGCCGCAGCGGGTCTCGCAGGCACCGAAGATTCCGGTGCCCGATCGTGCGGCGATGGTGACGATGATGGAGCGCTCGCAGGGTCGCGAGCAATCGACGACGACCGTGTTCGTCAATCTGCTCTCGCAACTGCTGCGAGACAAGACGCTCGGCAAGCGCATCGTGCCCATCGTCGCGGACGAGGCGCGCACGTTCGGCATGCAATCGCTCTTTCGGCAAGTCGGCATCTATGCCTCCCTCGGGCAGCTGTACGAACCCGAGGACAGCGACGAACTGCTCTACTATCGCGAAGCGCGCGACGGCCAGATTCTGGAGGAAGGCATCACCGAGGCGGGCGCGATGTCCTCGTGGATCGCCGCGGCCACGAGCTATAGCGCCCACGGTACGCCGATGCTGCCGTTCTACATCTTCTATTCGATGTTCGGTTTTCAGCGGATCGGCGATTTCGTCTGGCAGGCAGGCGACTCGCGTTCGCGCGGCTTCCTCTTCGGTGCGACCGCCGGACGCACCACGCTTTCGGGCGAGGGGCTCCAGCACCAGGACGGATCGAGTCAGCTGATCGCGTCGACGATCCCCAATTGCGTGGCCTACGATCCCTGTTACGGCTACGAGCTGGCGGTGATCATGCAGGACGGCATGCGCCGCATGCTCGACGCGCAGGAAGACGTTTTCTATTACATCACCGTCACCAACGAGAACTATACGCAGCCGGCCCTGCCGTCGGCGGAGATGGCCGAAGGGATCGTCAAGGGGATGTATCGGGTTCGCGATGGACGCATCGCGGGCTGCGCGAAGACGAAAACGCGTTCGAAGCAGGCGGCGGGCCGAGGGGATGTCGCGCGGGTTCAACTGCTCGGCAGCGGTCCGATTCTGCGCGAATCGATTGCAGCGGCGCAGGTGCTAGAAGACGACTATGGCGTGGCCGCCGACGTCTGGAGCGTGACGAGTTTTTCGGAATTGCGGCGCGACGGCCTGCAGGCATCGCGAGCGTCGAGGTTGAAGTCGTCGGGTGCAGTGGCGAGCTACGTCGAATCGTGTCTCGGCCCCACGTGCGGCCCGGTGATTGCCGCCAGCGACTATGTCAGTGCCGTGGCCGATCTCATCCGTCCGTGGGTGCCTCGCCGGTACGTCGCCCTCGGCACGGACGGCTATGGGCGCAGCGACGGGCGCGCCGCGCTGCGCCGCTTCTTCGAGGTGGATCGACACAGCATCGTCGTCGCCGCGTTGGCAGCGTTGGCCGCTGACGGCGACATCGAGCGCGCTGTGGTGGACCAGGCCATCGTCAAGTTCGGCATCGACCCTGAAAGGGCGGCGCCCTGGGCGTCTTGAGGCGGCCTCAGTCCTTGAGGGTAGCGCTCTTTGCGATCTGCTCGACACGTTCCCGGTGGCGGGCGAAGAAGGTGAGCCGAGGCGCGGTGTAGAGCATGGCAAAGAGTTCGCCCTTGCTCACCGTGCCATAGCCGAGGCCGCGCATCGGTACGTTGTCGAATTTGCGCACGAGTTCGTACTCGAACCGAAAACCTGGATGACCGGCGAACTGAACGGGTTCGAGCTTCAGCAGCTTGAAGCGCGAACCGTCGCGCGTGAGCGCCCCTTCCCAAAGCGAGACGATCTCGTCCGGGCGCATCGACGACTTGAAGTGAAAGCTCTTGGCGTTGGGGATGTTCTGCGAATAGCCGTGAATGACCTGACCGTCCTTCAAGCCCGAATAGAGCAGCAATTCGTCGACCGTGATGCCTTCCATGGTCCAGATCTGCGCCGGACCGCTGTTGGGCAGATTCAGGTGATTCCAGGGGCCGTCGAGTTCGACGTGCATGCGCTCGCCGAGCATGCGATTGCCCTTTTCGACCTTGTCCACCGAGGCGCAGGCGCCGAGCATGAGCGCGGCGAGTATCCAAAGCGTCCTTTTCACGTTCCCAGCTCCGCCAGATAGGTCTTGATGAGTGCGGCGTCCGGAGCATCCGGTGCCCGCTCGAGGTAGATCTCGAAACTCGCACGAGCCGCCCCGGGCTCGTTGCGTTGACGCAGCACGAGCCCGAGCGAACGATGTGTCGCGGCCGGTTCGCTGCCGACGGCGACCGCGGCCCGGAAGTCGGCCAGCGCGGCATCGGCGTCCTTGTCCTGTGAGCGCATGCGAAACACCTCGCCGCGCGCGAACAGGTACTCGGCCTGGCCGGTGCGCCGTTCGACCAGGCGATTGAGCAGGGCAAGGCTCTCGTCGTACTGGCGCCGCTTCACTTCATCCATGATCCATTCGTGGCGATGCGGCGCAAGCACCTTCTCCCAGGATTCTTCGCCGGTGCTCCCGCCGGGTTGGCTCTCGGCGAGTTTCGCCAGCACCTGCTGCCTCTCCTCCGGGTCGGGATGCGTGGCGAACATGGGTGTGCGAGCGAAATCACTGTCCTTGCGGGCCTTGATTTCCTGCAGCAGGTTCTGCCAGACCCTGGCGGCTTCGCGGCCGTCGTAACCTGCCTGGCCCATGAGGACGAGCCCGATGCGATCCGCTTCCGATTCCTGTTCGCGCGAGTAGGCGAACATGCTCGCAAGCAGGGCGAGTTGACCCACGGCCCCCACCAGTCCGAACAGGCCGAGGAACTGACCGAATGCCGAGCGGCTTTTCGCATCCCGCAGCCGCTCCAGCGTGTGCCGCTGCACGTAGTGTCCGATTTCATGGCCGAGGATGGCGGCGAGCTGCGCTTCGTTCTCGACCCGCAGCATGAGGCCGCTCCACACCTGCATCATGCCGTTGGGCGCCATGCTGGCGTTGAACAGCGGCGTGTTGACCAAGTGCACGCGGATATCGGGGCAGTGCGCGCCGGCGAGCTTGCACGCGATCGACTGTACGTAGTCGCGCAGCGCTCGATCTCGGATGGTGAAGGGGCTGCGGCGCAGTTTCGTTTCCTCGCGATCCATCAGCGCCCAGAGGCCGCCTTCGTCGGTGCCGATATCCGGGCGCGCCAGCCGCGGCGGGGAAGTCCAGTCGCTTTGCGCGTGCAGCCAGGAACTCAGCAGGCAGCCGCTGCAGCCGAAGGCACCTAGGAGGAGGCTGCGGCGATTCATTCGGCCTTCTTTGTCGCCGCAGGAAAGTTCGCCAGCAGCGCATCCAATGTTTCGGTGGCTTTTTCGGCCTCGCGCAGATCGCCGGAGCCGCGCACCAGTCGATTGAACCAAAGGATCTGCCCGGTATTCAGGTCGACCAGCGAGGCGTAGCCGATCTGCATGCCGCCGGGCGCCATCGCGACGCCGAACAAGGCCATGATCACGACGGCGGCGATGCGTTCCCCGCTCACGTAGCTGTCCCGCATCCACGTAAACAAGGCGTAGTCGGCGCCTGTCTTCGCCCTGAGCGGCTTCACGGCTTCGCCCATGGACCAATCGAGTCTGCCCTCCTTGGTGGGCAGCCTGAAATTGGCCGGCCCGAAGTGGTGGAAGGCGATCGAGCGGGCAATGGCGGCATGAAGAGCGTTGACCTCGGCGAAGTCATCGGCATCGCGCTCATCGAGTTCGAGGCTGGCGGCGCGGAGCGAACTCTTCCTGGCAAGCAGGGCGGATTTCATGTGCTTCGCCGCCGCGTCCGTCCAGTCCGCACGCGGTTCCAATACCCCGCCCCCACTGACAGAAAACAGTTCGAGGTCGATGGGCATCAGCAGGATCCTGGCCTCCGGCGGGATCGCCTTGAAGCCATCGGCGAGGTTGGATTGCGACCATGCCGCAGCACAGACCACGAGCAATGACGTGAATACGAGCAGGCGACGAAGCGCGAGCGCGCCTTGCGCGATCGGATGGGTCGACACGAAGATCCTCCCTGGCGGCTCGCTCGGTGCGAGTCCGTTGGAATGATAATCCGGCGGCGCGCGTCGAGGACACCCACAGCCATGCAGGCGACGAATACGGATCCGGTCCGACAGGCTGCCAGGCGCATCGAAGCGGGTGCGAACCCGCTGCGGCCAGTGGTCCGCGACGCGGGAGAGCTTCGAGTCAGGAATTTCCGGGGCGAGCGCGCCGACCGAAGATCGCCGACCCGATGCGCACGATCGTCGCCCCTTCCATTACTGCGGCTTCCAGATCGTCCGACATGCCCATCGAGAGGGTGTCGAGGTCGAGCCCCGCATTGCGGGCATCGTCGAATATCTGGCTCAGCTGGCGGAATTGCGTGCGTTGCAACATGATATCGTCGGTCGGCGCAGGCACCGCCATGAAACCGCGCAATCGCAGTCGGGGCATGGCGCTGACGCGGCGCGCGAGATCCAGGGCTGCGGCTGGCTCGACGCCGCTCTTGGACGCCTCCGAGCTGATGTTGACCTGGATGCAGACCATGAGCGGCACGAGCGCGTCCGGTCGTTGATCCGACAGCCTTCGGGCGATTTTCTCGCGATCGATCGAATGCACCCACGCAAAGCGCTCGGCGATCGGCCGCGTCTTGTTGCTCTGGATGGGGCCGATGAAGTGCCACTCGATGGGCAGATGGACGAGGGCGGCCATCTTGCGTTCGGCTTCCTGTTCCTGGTTCTCGCCGAAGGCCCGCTGACCTGCGGCGTAGGCCTCTTCGATCGACTCGGCGGGCCATGTTTTGCTCACTGCGAGCAGGCGCACGCTGTTGGGCGGGCGCCGCGCCGCGATGACGGCGTCGTCGATGCGGCGCAACACGGCTTGCAAGTTGTCGCGGATTAGGCTCATAATTTTTTCGAGACGGCCGATAACCCGTCGGTTATTCGGCGTTTTCGCGTCCGATACGCCGCCGGTCTCAGGTCGAGGAATTATAAATGGACATCTCCGAGCTGCTCGCTTTCGTAGTCAAGAACAAGGCCTCCGACCTGCACCTGTCCTCGGGCCTGCCGCCGATGATCCGGGTCCATGGCGACATTCGCCGCATCAACCTGCCCGCCATGGAGCACAAGGATGTGCACGCCATGGTGTACGACATCATGAACGACGGGCAGCGCAAGTTCTACGAAGAGAACCTGGAGTGCGACTTCTCCTTCTCGATCCCGAATCTCGCGCGCTTTCGGGTCAATGCCTTCGTCCAGCAGCGCGGCGCGGGTGCGGTGTTCCGGACGATTCCCTCCAAGGTACTCTCGCTTGAAGATCTGAAGGCGCCGAAGATCTTCCAGGAGATCTCCAATCAGCCGCGCGGCATGGTGCTCGTGACCGGTCCGACGGGTTCCGGCAAGTCGACCACGCTGGCGGCGATGATCAACTACATCAACGAGAACGAGTACGGCCACATCCTCACCGTCGAGGATCCGATCGAGTTCGTCCACGAAAGCAAGAAGTGTTTGATCAACCAGCGTGAGGTCGGACCTCACACCTTGTCGTTCTCGAATGCCTTGCGCTCTGCGCTGCGTGAAGACCCGGACGTGATTCTCGTCGGCGAAATGCGCGACCTCGAAACCATCCGGCTCGCGATGACCGCCGCCGAAACCGGTCACCTGGTCTTCGGTACCTTGCACACGAGTTCGGCCGCCAAGACGGTCGACCGGATCATCGACGTGTTCCCGGCCGAAGAGAAGGAAATGGTGCGGGCGATGCTCTCCGAGTCGCTGCGTGCGGTGATCTCGCAGACCTTGCTCAAGACCAAGGATGGCACCGGCCGGACTGCGGCGCACGAGATCATGATCGGCACGCCTGCCATCCGCAACCTCATCCGCGAGAACAAGGTCGCCCAGATGTACTCGGCCATCCAGACCGGCCAGGGATTCGGCATGCAGACCCTCGACCAGAATCTGCAGGATATCGTACGCCGCAATCTGGTGAGCCCCGCCGAAGCGCGGGTGCGTGCCGTGAACAAGGATCTGTTCCCCGGCAATTAGCGGATGCCGGTAGATTCCGAACCACACCGGCGAGCCGCCGGACGCAGTTCGAATTGCTGATTCGTCGACGCCGCGCGAGAGGCCTGCAAGCCTTTTACGCTGTACCGACCCGACCGACCGAGTCCCAGCTTAGGAGCGAAGCATCATGGAACGCGACCAGGCAATGAAATTCATCTACGATCTTCTGCGCGCCATGGTCGCGAAGAAGTCCTCCGACCTTTTCATCACCGCCGGGTTTCCCCCCGCGCTGAAGATCGACGGTCGCGTGACGCCGGTGTCGAACCAGACGCTCACGCCGCAGCACACGATGGAACTTGCCCGCTCCGTCATGAACGACAAGCAGGCCGAAGAGTTCGAGGCGACCAAGGAGTGCAACTTCGCGGTCAGCCCGGCAGGCATCGGGCGCTTCCGCGTCAACGCATTCGTGCAGCAGGCGCGAGTCGGCATGGTGTTCCGGACCATCACGACCGAGATTCCGAAGTTCGACGATCTGCAGTTGCCGACGGTGTTGAAGGAAGTGGTGATGAGCAAGCGCGGCATCGTGCTGTTCGTCGGCGGCACCGGTTCGGGCAAATCGACTTCGCTCGCGGCCTTGATCGGCTACCGGAACGAGAACAGCCACGGCCACATCATCACGATCGAGGATCCGATCGAGTACGTCCACGAGCACCGGGGCTGCGTGATTACGCAGCGGGAAGTCGGCGTCGATACCGAGTCCTGGCATGCTGCGCTGAAGAACACCTTGCGGCAGGCGCCGGACGTGATTCTCATCGGCGAAATCCGCGACCGTGAAACCATGGATCACGCCATCGCCTTCGCCGAGACCGGCCACCTCTGCATGGGCACGCTGCACGCGAACAGCTCCAACCAGGCCTTGGACCGGATCATCAACTTTTTCCCGGAAGAAAGGCGTGCGCAGCTGCTGATGGATCTTTCCCTGAACATGCGTGCGATCGTGTCCCAGCGCCTGATCCCGCGCAAGGAAGGCAAGGGGCGAGCCGCGGCCGTGGAAGTTCTGCTCAATTCGCCTTTGATCTCCGATTTGATCTTCAAAGGCGAGGTGCACGAGATCAAGTCGATCATGGCGAAGTCGCGCGAGCTTGGCATGCAGACCTTCGACCAGCACCTGTTCGAGCTCTACGAGGCAGGGGCAATCAGTTACGAAGATGCGTTGCGCAACGCCGACAGCGTCAACGAACTGCGCCTGATGATCAAGCTGCAGGGGCAGGAAGCCAAGGGCCGCGACATCATGTCCGGCATCGATCACCTGAATATCGTCTAGTGTCCTGCGTCAGTACGCGGACGGCCCCGACGGCCCCGGCTGTGGGGGCACGCTTCAGCCGAAGCGTGCTTGCCCCGGCCGACGCGACGGTGATTCGAAGGCTCTGCCCGGCACCCGCATGTCAACGCGGTTTCCCGCTTTCTGCGGGGCGCAGTTCAGCCGGCAGATGCGCCGGACGCTCGACGTTCACGGTGCCGATCTTCCCGGGCACCGAGACCTCGAGGGTTTCCTTGTCTTCCGACGCATAGATCTCGTTGTGCCGCACGCCGCCCGGAATGAAAAGCGCGTCGCCGGGGCCGAACGTTCCTACCGTGCCGTCCTCGAACTCGATCGCGATCTTTCCCTTGAGGACGTAGACGAACTGCATCTCGCACGTGTGATAGTGCCATCCCGTGGGTTCGACCATGCCGGCAATGGCGGTCGAGTGATACGCGCGCATGCGCCCGCCGCTCGCCTGTTCGAGACCGAGGTCGCGATACTTGAAGAATGGGCGGCGACCGGGAGCAAACGGGGTCTGGCTCACGAAGGACTGGAGCAGATGCATGTTGGGGGCATGCGCAGGTGACGTGGCGCCTTCACTCTCGGTGTGAACAGTCTGGTTCATCGGGGTACTCCTCCTTGTGCTGTAGGCGGTTGGACGTTCTGACGGCAGCTTGCGATCGTGAATCACATCTTCATGCGTATCGAGACTGAGCCGCCTCCGGGGTTCGTGCGGTCCATTAAGATACAGGTCGGCCGGGCGCAGTTGTAGAGAGCGCATCGGCCTCGGGGTCGATGCGCCGAGCAGGCCATCGGCGCCCGGAGAGGCGCGGTGCAGCGGCGTATCGGTGCACGCGAAAACGAACCATCCGAGCAGGGAGCTTCCGTCGATGCCATCGCCGCAGCGTGCAGGACCGCCGTTCGAAGTGACTCGCGAGGCCGATATCATGGTGACGGCACGCGATGGGGTGCGGCTCGCCACGGACATCTATCGGCCGGCGCGCGAAGGCAAGCCGGTCGAAGGCGGCTTTCCCGTGATCCTCGAACGCACCCCCTACGGCAAGCATCTCGCGTCGCGGTCCGAGCTCGATGCCGGCGAGCAGAAACCGAGATCGCGATTGGAAATTGCACGCTATTTCGTCGAGCAGGGATACATCCTGGTGTATCAGGACTGTCGCGGCCGCTACGGCTCGCAGGGCAAGTTCATCAAGTACCTGTCCGACGGCGAAGACGGTTTCGATACCATCGACTGGATCGCCCGGCAGCCGTGGTGCGATGGGCGCGTCGCAACCATGGGGCTTTCGTACGCGGCACACACGCAGATGGCGGCGGGCTGTCTTGCACCGAAGGCGCTGGCGGCGATGGTGCTCGATTGCGGCGGGTTCTCGAATGCGTATCGCGTCGCGATCCGCAACGGGGGCGCCTTCGAGATGAAGCAGGCGACGTGGGCTTTCAACCAGGCCTGCGAGAGCCCGCAGGCGAAGGCGGATCCTGTCGTGCGCGCAGCGCTCGCCAAGGAGGATCTGCGCGACTGGTTCAAGGCGCTACCGTGGCGGCCCGGCCACTCTCCGGTGCGGCACGTGCCCGAGTATGAAGACTATCTCTTCGAGCAGTGGTATGCGGGCGAATTCGGCGACTACTGGAAGCAGCTCGGCATCTATGCCGAAGGCTGGTACGACCGCTTCGCCGACGTGCCGCAGACCCACATGTCGGGCTGGTACGATCCCTACGTGCCGACAGCGCTCGGCAACTTCCGCGCGATGAAGGCGCTCAAGCGCAGTACGATGCGCCTGATCATGGGGCCGTGGATGCATGGCGACCGCTGTCGCTCCTACTCGGGCGATGTCGATTTCGGTGCCGCGGCCACGCTCGATGGCAACGTGGCCGAGCACTGGCGCGCTTATCGCCTGCGCTGGTTCGATCACTGGCTCAAGGGCGTGGACAACGGCGTGGATCGCGAGCCGGCCGTTCGGGTTTTCCTCATGGGGGGCGGCAGCGGGCGCCGCAACGCCGACGGCAGGATGGACCATGGCGGATGCTGGGTCGCCGGCGACGATTGGCCGTTGCCCCAGACTCGGTTCGTCCCCTACTACCTGCACGGGGACGGGCGCTTGAGTGCCGAACTCCCGCCCGCCAACGCGTCGGCGCTTTCGTACGACTACGATCCGGACGACCCCGTGCCGACCATCGGCGGTGCGCTGACCTCAGGCCGACCGGTGTTCGACGGCGGAGCATTCGATCAGCGCGAAGACGAACGCTTTTACGGCTGCAGGCGACCCGGTCTGCCGCTCGCGGCACGGCGGGATGTGCTGGTGTTCGAAACGCCGCCGCTCACCGAGGATGTCGCGGTCGTCGGCCCCATCAGGATCGTGCTGCACGTGAGTTCGAACTGCATCGACACCGACTTCACGGCCAAGCTGATCGATGTGCATCCGGGCAACCCCGACTATCCGCAAGGCTATGCGATGAACCTGAGCGACGGCATCCTGCGCTGCCGCTATCGCGATTCGTGGGAACAGGCGCAGTGGATGACGCCCGGCGCGGTCTACGAGATCGAGATCGAGCCCTATGCCACCAGCAACATCTTCAAGTCGGGCCATCGCATCCGCCTCGACATCTCGTCGAGCAACTTCCCGCGTTACGACGTCAACACCAACACGGGAGAACCGGAAGGACGTGCGCGGCGCAAGCAGGTTGCGGTGAATACGGTCTACGTCGACCGTGAGCGAGCCTCGCATGTGGTCTTGCCGATCGTGCCCCTCGGGGCGTTGTGCAAGCTCTGAGCACGTTGCGGTCGAGGATGCCCGACCGCGACTACCAGAGCAACCGCGGCTGTCCGGGACGCCAGACCTCCAGCCTCGTGCAGCAAGCGCGGATCGCGGTCTGCGCATCTTCAGCCGTCATCAGGCGAAACCGCGATCTCGGGGATTGCTCGTCGAAGGTTCGCATCTCCACGTAGGTGACGTCGTTGCCCTGCGTCGTGATCTCGATGCGGCCGTTGTCCGGGCCGCTCGTATCGAGGAGCGTCTTGCCCGGGAGGACGATGACGCGAAAGAACGTTTGCGGCAGAGAGACGCCGACGAGTCGCCCGTCGGCCCAGAGCGTGGTTTCGCCCGTGCCCGTGCCGCCATCGGGGCGATAGACGTAGATGACCGAATCGCGCGTGACGGCTTCGAAGCGCTTGGCTTCGGCATCGCGCAGGGGGTCCGCTTCAGGCGTCGAAGCACAGGCGGTCAGAAGCAGGATGACGAACAACGTCGCGCCGCGACGCCACGCGAAGCGTTTCCAGGCACTCGTGAGCATGACCTTCATGCGGACGCGCGATTGTTCCCGTGATGCCGGCTTGAGCAGGTCGATGGATTGTATTAGATTGCCGTGCCGATGGCCGTCGGCCGTTCGCGCGAAATGCGCTGCGAGCGCATCGATACGGAGCGTGAACGAAGCACCATGGAGGCACATATCCAAAGCACCACGATTGCCGTGCTCGGCGGTACGGGCAAGGAAGGCAAGGGACTCGCGCTGCGCTGGGCGGCGAAGGGTCACGAGGTGATCATCGGCTCTCGCGATGCCACGCGGGCACAGGAGACTGCCGACGAGATCCGCATCCGTGCCGGCAACAACGCCCGGGTTCGCGGCGCGGACAATGCGTCGGCCGCGCAGGAGGCATCGATCATCGTGCTGGCAGTCCCCTACTCGGCGCAACTGTCCACGGCTCAGGAAGTGGCGGCGCAACTCGCGGGGAAGGTGCTGATCGACGTCACGGTGCCGCTCGCGCCACCGAAGGTCGATCGGGTTCAGCTGCCCGCAGGCGGATCGGCCGTACTGGCATTGCAGGAGAAGCTCGGTGCGCAGGTGAAGGTCGTTTCCGCGTTCCAGAACGTGTCCGCCGGCCACCTGTGGGATATCGAGCACGTCATCGATTGCGATGTACTGGTGTGCGGGGACGATGCCGATGCGCGCGAGGCGGCGGTCCGCCTCGCCGGGGACGCCGGAATGAAGGGCTGGCACGCGGGTGTGCTCGCCAATTCGGCGGCGGCCGAGGCGCTGACCTCCGTGCTGATCGCCATCAACAAGCGCTACAAGATTCCTGGTTCGGGCCTGCGCATCACTGGCACGCCGGCACGCTGAGCACGGCGCTTTCGTGCGGTCACTCAGTCTTTTCGCGCTGCAGGGCATCCCCGAAGTTCGGGCCGGCGATGCGTTGTCTGCCCATATTCTGCGCGCGCTCGCGACCGAAGGGCTGACGCTCGAAGCGGGCGATGTCGTCGTCGTCGCGCAGAAGATCGTCTCCAAGGCCGAAGGCCGTCGCGTGCGCCTCGACAGCGTGCAGCCCTCTGCGCGGGCGCGCAAGCTTGCCGCCGAAGTCCGCAAGGATCCCCGGCTCATCGAGCTGGTATTGCAGGAGTCGAAGGAGATCGTGCGGGTGAAGCCCGGGGTACTCATCGTCGAGGACAAGCGCGGCTTCATCATGGCGAATGCCGGCATCGATCAATCCAACATGGATCCGGGGGAGGATACGGAAACGGCGCTGTTGCTGCCGGAGGATCCCGATGCATCGGCGCGCCGCTTGCGCGACGCATTGATGTCCGCGGCGACGGTGGATCTCGGCGTCCTGATCATCGACAGCTTCGGTCGGCCCTGGCGCCATGGCGTAACGGGCACGGCGATAGGCGTCGCGAGCGTCCCGGCCTTGATCGACATGCGAGGCAAACGTGACCGTGTCGGCCGCGAGCTCAAAGTGACCCAGGTTGCTGCCGCGGATGAGTTGGCGGCGGCGGCATCGCTGGTGATGGGGCAGGCCGACGAGGGCTTGCCTGTCGTGATCGCGCGCGGTTTTCCGTATGGGCTGTGCCCGAGTGCCATCCGCGACGTATTGCGGCCCAAGGACCAGGATCTTTTTCGATGATCGTTGCATTGGCCGGCGGTGTGGGCGGTGCCCGACTCGCCGTCGGTCTTGCTCAGGTACTTGCGCCGAAGCAGCTCGCGATCGTCGTCAACACCGGCGACGATTTCGAGCATCACGGGCTCACCGTGTGCCCGGATATCGATACGGTGGTCTACACGCTATCCGGCTTGAACAATCCGAAGACCGGCTGGGGGCGCGTGGACGAAAGCTGGGGCTTCATGCATGCGCTCGCCGCGCTGGGCGGCAAGACGTGGTTTCAGCTCGGCGACCGGGATCTCGCGATGCACGTTTTGCGCACTGAGGCATTGCGCCAAGGCGAAACGTTGTCTGCCGTGACGCTTCGTCTCGCGCGCCGGCTGGGCATACGCCACACAGTCGTTCCCATGAGCGACACGCCGGTTCGCACGCGGGTCAGGACGGCGCGGGGCGAGATGCCGTTTCAGGATTACTTCGTTCGGCTTCGTTGTCGGCCACGTGTGCAGGGGTTCGAGTTCGAGGGCGCGCGCCGTGCGCGCGTGCCGGGCACGCTTGCTCAGATTCTCGCAGGCTGCGCGGTCGATGCCGTGGTTATCTGTCCTTCCAACCCGTATGTGAGCGTAGCGCCGATCTTCGCCGTGCCGGCGCTTCGGCGCTGGTTGCAGCGGCGGACCTTTCCCGTGATTGCGGTTTCCCCCATCGTCGGTGGTGCCGCGATCAAGGGGCCGGCCGCGAAGATGATGCGCGAGCTGAAGGCGTCGGTGAGTGCCGAAGGTGTCGCGCGTCATTACGGCGCCGCGGTCGATGCGTGGGTCATCGATCATGCCGACGCAGCGTCGCGGCCTGTCATCGAGGCGATGGGCAGGGGGGTACTCGTCGCCGATACGATGATGACCGATCGGAGTGCGAGCAAACGGCTGGCGAACGACGTGGTGCGGTTTGCTCGGGCACTGGCGAAGCGGCGTGCGGGCTAGACGCCGGATTGCGGTGCCGCGCGATCTTCGGATCGTATTGCCGGTGAGCGGCATAGGGCGCGGCAAGTCGCGGCTTGGGGAAGTCTTGAGCCCGATCGAACGGATGCGCTTGAACCGGCACCTCCTGGCTCACGCCTTGTCCGTCGCTCGCGAGGTTTCTCCGGCATCGGGGTCATGCCTCGTGATCAGTCCGTGCGCGCGGGTCCGCCGTATCGCTCGTTCGGCGGGCGCGGTGCCCATTGCGCAAGCACGTCCGCTGCGGGGCCTGAATGCCGCCGTGCGCCAAAGCGTGCGCGCGGCCCTGCGACAGGGCGCGCGCCGCGTGCTCGTGATGCCGGTGGATTTGCCACGGGCCTCCGTGCTCGCCATCGGGGAAGTGCTGCGTCGGGCGCGGTCGGGCGGGCGGTGCATCATCGTGCCGGATCGCGACGAAGCGGGTACGAACATTTTGCTCATGCCGGCGCGGCTCGGTGTGCATCCGCAATTCGGCGAGGACAGCTTCCGGCGCCATCTGCGCTCGGCACAGGAACACGGTCGCCCGGCAATCGTTCTCACGTTGCTGCCGCTGATGCAGGACCTCGATACACCCGAGGATCTTGCCGTCTGGATCCGTGCCGGACGACGCTGGGACTGAGGCGCCGCCTCACTGCGGCGTGCTCGTACATGGTTGCTGCCGTTAGCGCTTGATCGGTACGGTTGCGCCCGCCATCGCACGTGCCGTGGCCAGCACGCTTTCCTCGTACGCCCGCAGCAGGGCCGGATCCTTTTCGTCCTCGATACCCAGGCGCTTTGCCAACCGCTCGCGCTCGGGCTTGCGCGCATCGACGAGTCTGAAGAAGGCCACCATGCCGGCCAGATCGTCGCCCCATCTCGCGGCGACTTGCGCAAGCGCCGGGTAGTGGCGGCTGTAGGTCATGTAGTTCGCGAACATGATGCTGTTGATCTGACCCTCGGCGAGGTCGAGGGCATCTTCGGCGGAGCGAAATATCTGCGCGCGCAGTTCGAGCATCTGCCCGTGCGAAATGTGGCCCTGTTCGTACCGGGCGTAGAGTTGTTCGAGATCTCGGTAATAGGCGATGGTGATGCGCGTCGATTTCGGTTCGGTGCGCGCATATCGGTCGAGCGCCCGGCGCTCGACGTCCAGGGGACGGTATCGTTCACGGGCGAATTGGGTCATCGCGCGATGCGTGATGACGTCGCACAGCGGCTCCTCGATGCCGTAGGGCAGGTCGAATTGGTCGTGGCAGTCTTCGTGGATCACGAGGTACACGAAGCGATCGAGCTTGCCCGCGACCATGGCGGCAGTGACCGGCGTGCGGATCTCGCCCCAGGCCTCGACCTTGTCGAAGTACACGTCGGTATCCGCGCCGACCTGCTTGCATTCGCCTTCCTGCTCGATCTGCGGCCATTCGATCAACCTGTCCTGGTATGAATAGGGAAGACGTCGGTTCGATGCGCGCCCGCAAAACGGGTATGACGTGAGGTCTGTTGCGAGGCGGGCGAAATTTTCGGTCGGCCGGAAGCCGATCCGTCGCTCCAGGTCGCGCACTTGCGCGAGCACCGCTTCCCATTGCGCTCCGACCACAGGCGAGGGCGCGGCGATAAACGCCCGGTACTTCGGCAGACCCACGATGACCGCCCCTGCGATGAGCATTGCCGCGAGCAGCCATGCGAGCCGGTGCGATCTGCGTAATGCAGGCAATTCGGACGTCATGGCAACGACACGGGTGAAGTGAGGGTCATGGGTCAGGCAGCAATTGGCGTCGAATCGAGAAACTGCAATCGGGCGAGGTGGGCGTAGAGCCCGTCGGCGCGCATCAGTTCGTCGTGGCGCCCGATCGCGTGGATGCGGCCGTGCTCCAGCACGACGATGCGATCGGCGCCGCGCACCGTCGACAGGCGATGCGCGATGGCGATCGAGGTGCGCCCGCGGACGAGGTTCCCGAGCGCCTGCTGCACGAGCAGTTCGCTCGCAGAATCGAGGGCGCTGGTGGCTTCGTCGAGGAGCAGGATCTCGCGATCGGCCAGCAGCGCGCGTGCGATCGACAACCGTTGGCGTTGCCCGCCGGACAGGCGAACCCCACGTTCGCCCAACTCCGTGTGGATGCCTTGCGGAAGCGCTTCGACGAACTCGTCCGCATGGGCCCCGCGCAGTGCAGCGAGCACCTGCGCGTCGGTGGCGCTCGATCGACCGTAGCGCACGTTTTCGAGCACGCTGGCGGCGAAGATGACGGGCTCCTGTGGCACGAACGCAACGCGCCGGCGGACATCGGACGGATCGCAACTGCGGATGTCGACGCCGTCGATCGAGACGCACCCCTGCTGAGGATCGTAGAAGCGCAACAGCAGCGCCATGACCGTCGATTTGCCTGCGCCGGAAGGGCCGACGAGTGCGACGTGCTCCCCCGGCGCGATGTCGAGCGCGAAGTCGTCGAGGGCCGGCGGATTCGGCCGCGACGGGTAGGCGAACCGGACCGCGTCGAAGGTGACTCGACCTTCAACGCGTGACGGCAGCACCACAGGCTGGGCCGGGGCCTGGATCGACGGCTGCTTTTCGAGCATTTCCATGAGTCGCTCGCAGGCGCCGGCGGCCCGCTGGATTTCACCCCACACCTCGGACACCGTGCCGGCCCCGCTCGCCACGATGCCGGCGTAGAACACGAACGCGGAAAGTTCGCCGGCCGTGATGCGTCCCTGCAGCACATCGTGTCCGCCGATCCACAGGATCACGCCCACGGCACAGAACGCGATCAGCATCACCAAGGCGATGAGCACGGCCTTTTGCTGCACTCGCAGCACACCGACTCGGCACGCGGCGTCGACGCGCGAAGCGAAACGTTCGCGTTCTTCGGGCTCGTGAACGTAGGCCTGGACGGTGCGAATTTCGTGAATCGTCTCGTCGACGTGCGCCGAAACGTCGGCGACGCGGTCCTGGTTGGTGCGTGACAGCCTGCGCACCCGCTTGCCCAGCAGCAGGATGGGAATGAGGGTGGCCGGAACGCCGAGCAGCACCAGGGCGGCTAGTTTCGGGCTCGTCACGAAAAGCAGCACCAGTGCGCCGACCATCATGAGCAGGTTGCGCAGGAACATCGAGAAGCCGAAGCCGATGACCATCTGCAGTTGCGTGGTGTCGTTGGTCAGGCGCGAAATGATCTCGCCGGTGCGCGTACCGTCGAAGAAATCCGGGGCGAGGGACACGATGTGCCCGAACACCGCCCGTCGCAAGTCAGCGATCACTCGCTCTCCTGTCGACATCATGAGATAGAAGCGCAGGTACGTCGCTATCGATAACAGGACCGATATGGCGAGCACCCCAACCAGCGCCTGGTTGAGCAGCGCCGGATCGCCGCTGGCGAACCCGGAGTCGATCACATGCCGCAACCCCTGCCCGAGGGCCAGCACGCAGGCGGCGGCAGTGAACAGGGCTGCGGCGGCCCAAGCCAGTCGCGCCGTGTACGGTACGACGAAGCGGACGAGCCCCAGCAGCGGGGAGACCGATCCGGACGATGAGGGGGCGACACGAGGGTTGGTCATGGTGAGTTGTGTACGAGCTTAGCAGGGCTTCGTGCGTAACCGATGGTTCGCAAGCGCAGCGGCGACGACGGGAGATTCGTGCGACCCCTTGAATCCGCCGTGCTTCATCCCAAACTCCCGAGCCAGCGGCATCCCGGAACCTGTGGGTGCGGCGCTGATGCCGGCATATTGCGGCGCAGCATCGTAGACATCGTGCCGACTCGGCACAAAAAATCATCGGTAAGGGTTGCCCGCAATTCGTTTCGCTCGTTATTATTAGCACTCCCTCGTAGCGAGTGCTAATAGCCCATCTGAAGGAGATACTTCATGGCACTGAAGATTCGTCCGTTGCACGACCGTGTGATCGTCAAGCGTCTGGAAGAGGAGCGCAAGACGGCCTCCGGCATCGTCATTCCCGACACCGCAGCAGAGAAGCCCGACCAAGGCGAAGTCGTGGCCGTCGGCAAAGGCAAAGTGCTGGACGACGGCAAGGTCCGCGCCCTGGAAGTGAAGGTCGGCGACCGCATCCTGTTCGGCAAGTATTCCGGCCAGACCGTAAAGGTCGAGGGCGACGAACTGCTCGTGATGCGCGAAGAAGACATCATGGGTGTGGTCGAGTCCAAGTAACCCCCATCATTCGGCACGGTTCGGAGCGTCGCATTCCCGCATCCGCGGCGGTTGCAGACAGGTTCGGACCTCCAGGAATCAGGAGAATTCAGCATGGCAGCTAAAGAAGTCCGTTTTCATGAAAGCGCGCGTAACCGCATCGTGGCCGGCGTCAACGTTCTGGCCGACGCGGTCAAGGTGACCCTGGGCCCGAAGGGCCGCAACGTGGTGCTGGAGCGTTCGTTCGGCGCCCCGACGGTCACGAAGGACGGCGTGTCGGTCGCCAAGGAAATCGAACTGAAGGACAAGTTCGAGAACATGGGGGCCCAGATGGTACGCGAAGTCGCATCGAAGACTTCCGACATCGCCGGTGACGGCACCACCACCGCCACGGTGCTGGCCCAGTCGATCGTGCAGGAAGGCATGAAGTACGTCGCCGCCGGCATGAACCCGATGGATCTGAAGCGCGGCATCGACAAGGCCGTCGAAGCCATCGTCGAACAGCTGAAGAAGCAGTCGAAGCCCTGCACGACCAGCAAGGAAATCGCTCAGGTCGGCTCGATCTCCGCCAACGCGGACGAGTCCATCGGCAAGATCATTGCCGACGCGATGGACAAAGTGGGCAAGGAAGGCGTGATCACCGTCGAAGACGGCAAGAGCCTCGAGAACGAGCTCGAAGTCGTGGAAGGCATGCAGTTCGATCGCGGCTATCTCTCCCCCTACTTCATCAACAGCCCCGAGAAGCAGATCGCCGTGCTGGATGATCCCTTCATCCTGCTGCACGACAAGAAGGTTTCGAACATTCGCGACCTCCTGCCCCTGCTCGAACAGGTCGCCAAGGCCGGCAAGCCGCTGCTGATCATCGCCGAAGAAGTCGAAGGCGAAGCGCTCGCCACGCTGGTGGTGAACAACATTCGCGGCATCCTGAAGACCACCGCAGTGAAGGCGCCGGGCTTCGGCGATCGTCGCAAGGCGATGCTGGAAGACATGGCGATCCTCACGGGCGGCACGGTCATCAGCGAAGAACTGGGTCTGAAGCTCGAAAACGCCACCCTGAAGGACCTCGGCCGTGCGAAGCGCGTCGAAGTCGAGAAGGAAAACACCATCATCATCGACGGCGTGGGCGAGAAGAAGGCCATCGAAGGCCGCATCAAGACCATCCGGGCCCAGATCGAAGAAACCTCGAGCGACTACGACCGCGAGAAGCTGCAGGAGCGCGTCGCGAAGCTGGCCGGCGGTGTGGCGTTGATCCGCGTCGGTGCCGCGACCGAAGTCGAAATGAAGGAAAAGAAGGCCCGCGTCGAAGACGCGCTGCATGCAACCCGTGCAGCCGTCGAAGAAGGCATCGTGGCCGGCGGCGGGGTTGCCTACCTGCGCGCTCGTGAAGCCATCAAGGGCTTGAAGGGTGCCAACCATGATCAGGACGCCGGCATCAAGATCGTGCTGCGCGCGATCGAAGAGCCGATCCGCACCATCACCGCGAACGCCGGCGACGAGCCGTCGGTCGTCGTGAACAAGGTCGTCGAGGGCAAGGGCAACTACGGCTACAACGCCCAGTCCGGCGAGTACGGCGACATGGTGTCGATGGGCGTGCTGGATCCGACCAAGGTGTCGCGCGCTGCCCTGCAGAACGCAGCCTCGGTGGCTGGCCTCATCCTGACGACGGATTGCATGGTCGCCGAAGCGCCGAAGGAAGAATCGGCGGGCGGTCACGCAGGCCATGGTCATGGCATGGGCGACATGGGTATGGGGATGTAGTGATATTCCGTCACCGCTTCGCGGCGACGGAATATCTGTCCGAATTCGAGCGGTCGGCTGCGCACCGCTCAATCCGGACGAAGTTCCCAAAGAGAAACGGCTCCGCTTTGCGGGGCCGTTTCTCTTTGGGGCGCGTGGAGGGATTGTCGGCGGCGGTCCCGGGGCGAGGAGGCACATCGTCGCCGAAGAGCTATACGAACCCTGGGAGATTCGTGGCGGGCCGGGCGATGAATTGCACGCTGACCTTTGCGCCCGCGCGCGTGTCCCGATCATCTATTGTGATCGGCTCTCACGGGCACCCCTGGTGGCTCGCCTTTTGCCATGGCAGTATGGATAGGCCGCCTCCCGACACAGGACACCCCGGCCGCTGAGTTATAGTCCCGGTGGTGAATGTCTTCAGTCTGCTCGGCTCGCCGATCGCGCTTGCCTTCGTCACGTCCATCCTGCTGGGGCTCGCCATCGTCGTCGCGCAGCGCGGCGTGCGATCGATCGGAACGCTTCCCGGCGCGGCTGTCGCGAACACGAGTTCGTTCCTCGTCCTACTCGTTTTTGCGCCGGTGCTCTGGTCGGCCGAGGGTGCGACCGCCGGCTCGCTCGGCATCTTCGTGCTCGTTGGGATCTTCTTTCCCGGCGGCGTCACGTTGCTCATGCTGGAGAGCAACCGCCGCTTGGGGCCTTCCATGACGGCGAGCATCGCCGGCACGACGCCCTTGTTCGCGTGGCTCGCCGCGGTGTTGTTTCTCGGCGAGGCGTTCGTCAAGAGCGGGCTGATCGGCACGGCCGCAATCGTCGCCGGCATTGCGACCCTCGCCTGGCGTCGCGGCGGTACGCCTGGTCAGATCGCTTCACCCGCGGCACTTCTTCCGCTGAGTTCCGCCGTCATACGCGCCTCGGCCCAGGTGCTCACGAAGTTCGCGCTAGCGACCTGGCCGAGCCCTTTCGCAGCGATCTTCATCGCCTACATCGCCTCGGCGATCGTGACTTCGACCTTGTGCAAGCTCAAGGGTGAACGGATTCCGCGACGTCCGGCGCTCGGCTGGTTCGCGCTCTCGGGAGCGATGAACGCGATCGGCACGCTAGCTCTCTACACGGCCCTCAGGGATGGGGATGTAACAGTCGTTGCGCCGATTGCCGCCACCGGCCCGCTCGTGACACTCGCGGCCAGTGCGCTGATCCTGCGGGAGGAGAAGCTCACGCTGCGACTTGCCACGGGCGTGACGATTACGCTCTTCGGCGTTGCATTGATTCTGATGCGATGACCCTGGAACTGTGCCTGGCACAGTTCCAGAGTCAGAGATTCTCCCGGATCGTCTCGCCGCCATCGGCCACCAGGTTCTGGCCGGTGATGTAGCGTCCCGCATCCGAGGCGAGGCACACTGCCAGGCCGGCGATATCGTTCGGTTCGCCGAGACGACCGAGGGCAATCGCGCTCAACCGGCGCTTGAGCCGTTCAGGGTCTTCGTAGAGGACACGAGCAAAGTCGGTTCTCACGAGACCGGGGGAGATGGCGTTGGCGCGTATGCCCTGCGGACCCCACTCCAACGCCAGATTGCGTGCGAGTTGTATGTCGGCGGCCTTGCACAACCCATACATACCTTGTTTGGAGTTCCCACGCAGGCCGGCGATCGAGGAGATGAGAATGATCGAGCCTTCGCCGCGCTCGGCCATCTGCGGACAGACGAGCTTGCACAGCCACAGCTGTGCCTTCACGTTGGTGCCGATCATCTTGTCGAACACTTCGTCGCCCATCTCCTGCATCGTGCCGAAGTAGGGATTGATCGCAGCGTTCAGAACCAGTACGTCGACGCGGCCCCAGGTATCGAGCGTGGTTTTCACCAATCGCTCGCATTGCTCCTTGTAGCCTACGTTGCACGGCACGGCGATGGCTTCTAGGCCGGCCGCCTTCAACTCGGCGACGGTCTTGTCGCACGCATCTGCCTTGCGGCTCGACACGACGACCTTGGCGCCTGCGAGCGCAAGCTGCTCGACGATGGCGCGGCCGATGCCGCGTGTGGAGCCGGTGACGATGGCTACCTTGCCAGTCAGGCTGAAGAGCTTCATCGGGGGATCTCGCTCGGGGGAAAGGCGCGGTGCGCAAGCTGGTTGATCATAGCACGGCATGCTAAATTCCCCTGCTGGAGGACGCTCCCCGACGGTCTCGTCCAGCCCCGCTCTCCACGCGGGCTCAACATCACAGGACTCTCGATATGCATTTCGAATACAGCGACAAGGTGAAGAGCTGGCAAAAGGTTCTCAGCGACTTCATGGATGAGCACGTCTACCCGAACGAGAAGCGCTTCGACGAAGAAGCCGCCAAGTGCTCCGTATCCGATTATCCGCCGCTGCTGCTCGAACTGCGGGCCAAGGCCAAGGCGCTGGGGCTGTGGAATCTCTTTCTGCCGCACTCGAAGTACGGCGCGGGCTTCACGAACCTCGAATACGCGCCGCTGTGCGAGATCATGGGCCGCGTCTACTGGGCGCCGTTCGTCTTCAACTGCAATGCGCCCGACACCGGCAACATGGAGACTCTGGAGCGTTACGCCACCGAGGATCAGAAGAAGCGGTGGCTCGAGCCGCTCCTCGAAGGCGAGATGAGTTCCAACTTCGCCATGACCGAGCCCGATGTCGCCTCGTCGGACGCCACCAACATTCAGGCCACCATCCTCTCCGACGGCGATCACTACGTCATCAACGGCCGCAAGTGGTGGTCGTCCGGCATCATGAACGAGCGCTGCAAGCTCATCATCTTCATGGGCAAGACCGATCCCAACGGCACCGACAAGTATCGTCAGCAGTCGATGATCCTCATCCCGCGCGATACGCCCGGGGTGAAGATCGTGCGCCACCTAACGGTCTTCGGTTATTCCGACATCCCCAACGCTCACGGCGACGTGATCTACGACAACGTGCGCGTACCGAAATCGAACGTGCTCCTCGGTGAAGGCCGTGGCTTCGAGATCGCACAGGGGCGTCTCGGCCCGGGGCGCATCCACCATTGCATGCGATTGATCGGCGCCGCCGAGCGGGCGCTCGAAATGATGTGCAAGCGTTCGCGAGTGCGCTCGCCCTTCGGCAAGACGCTCGCGGAGCAAGGCGTGACGCGTGAGCGCATCGCCGAATCCCGCATCAGGATCGAGCAGATGCGCCTGCTGGTGCTGAAGGCGGCGTACATGATGGATACCGTCGGCAACAAGGTCGCCCGCCGCGAGATCGCGATGATCAAGGTTGCGGCCCCCAACATGGCGCTGGAAGTGCTCGACTGGGCGATCCAGGCCCACGGCGGTGGTGGCGTATGTCAGGATTTCCCGCTGGCGCATCAGTGGGCGCGCGCGCGTATCCTGCGCTTCGCGGACGGTCCGGACGAGGTGCATCGTGATCAGATCGCGCGCCTCGAACTCAACAAGTACCGGTAGGCATCGATGAAGGCAGTGCTGTGCAAGGCTTGGGGGCCGCCCGAGTCGCTCGTGATCGAGGAGCGGCCCTCACTCGTGCCCGAAGCGGGCAAGGTCGTGATCGGCGTGAAGGCAGCGGGCGTCAATTTTCCGGATACGCTGATCATCCAGAACAAATACCAGTACAAGCCCGAGCTGCCGTTTTCGCCCGGCGGCGAAGTGGCCGGTGTGGTGAAGGCGCTCGGCGCAGGCGTCGAAGGTTGGCGCGTGGGTGACAAGGTCATCGCGCAGACGATCTTCGGCGGCTTTGCCGAGGAGGTCGCTACCGAGCCCAGCCGGATGCTTCCGCTGCCCGAGGGCATGGACTTCGCCACCGGCGCAAGCCTCGGCCTTGCCTACGGCACCTCGCACTATGCGCTCGTCGAGCGCGGCCAGCTGAAGGTGGGCGAGACATTGCTCGTGCTCGGTGCCTCCGGCGGCGTCGGGCTTTCCGCGATCGAGATCGGGAAGGTGCTCGGTGCGAAGGTCATCGCCTGCGCATCGACCGAGTCCAAGCTTCAGGTGTGTCGCGAGCATGGCGCCGACGAGACGATCAACTACGTCGACGAAGACATGCGAGCCCGGGTCAAGGCGATCACTCAGGGCAAGGGGGTCGATGTCATCTACGATCCGGTCGGCGGCAAGTATTCCGAGCTGGCGCTGCGCGACATGGCCTGGGGCGGGCGCTTGCTCGTCGTCGGCTTTGCCGACGGCGAGATCCCGAAGATTCCGCTCAACCTGCCCCTCATCAAGGGGTGCAGCATCGTCGGTGTCTGGTGGGGTCAATGGTCGAAGGGTCACTGGGATCAGCACGGACGCAACGTTGCCCAGCTTGGGGCCTGGTTTCGCGAGGGCAGGATCAAACCGCGCATCTGCGCCTCGTTTCCGCTCGAGCGCGCCGCCGATGCGCTCAAGGTGCTGGCCGAGCGCAAGGTGACAGGAAAGGTCGTTCTCAGCGTCGATACGTAGCAACAACGCGAATCGAAAGCGAAGCGCACAGCGCGCTTCGTTTCCGCATGCGTTGCCAATCATCCGGCGAGCGTCTAAATTCGTTGTCTCTCGGGGCGCGAGTCAGCGCACCGTTCCGGATCAATCAAACGCCGACTACGCTCGCCACGCCACGGTCGTGCCGAGATGGAGGAGATCGAGGCCATGGAAGACAGCTCGCGCGCGAAGCGCATCCGGCTGCAGGAACTCATCCACCGCCAGGACAAGGTCCTCGCAGTGACGCATCCGCCCACAGCGGCGCATGGCCGCATCATGGAATGGTGCGGCATCGAAGCGGGGTTCGTCGGCACGAGCGGCGTCGTTGGCACGTACACCGGGTTGTCCGATGTCGGCACCGCCACCATGACCGAGTGCCTGCAGATCGGTCAGTGGATCGCCCAGAGCGTGAGCTATCCGATCATCCTCGACGGCGATACCGGGCACGGCGGCGTGATGGCCGTGCGGCGGCTGATCCATGAGTGCATCAAGGCAGGCATCGCGGGGATCCGCATCGACGACCAGCCCATCGAAGGCAAGCGCAGGACGGGCAGTGCAGGCGTCGAGGTCGTGCCGATGGAACAGGCCATCGCCCGTTACCGTGCGGCGGTCGATGCCAAGAACGAACTCGATCCGAACTTCGTCATCATGGCTCAGTGCTATGCGGGCAACGCTTACGGCAACAGTCTCGACAAGTCGATTGCCCGCCTCAGGGCCTACCGCGAGGAGGCTGGGGTCGACTGGGTGCAGTTCGAGTACCCGCGGTCGGTGGACGAAATCCGCACGGTGCGCGCGGCAGTCTCCGGGCCGTTCTCATTCATGAAGGGAGGGCTCGGCCGCTACCTGAGCCTCAAGGAGCATCTCGAACTCGGCGTGACCATCGCGTGGTACCCGCCGCTCGCGCATCAGGTGACGTGGCAGGCGCTTTGGAATTTCATGCAGGATTTTCAGAAGCGCGAGATGGCCGCATGGGACGATTTCATCGCGGCCAGTGCAGCGAATCCCTGTCCGAATCCGCTCGAGGTCGGGCCGACCGGCGAGGGTCTTGAAAAGCAGCAGGCACTCGAGCAGAAGTATTTTTCGCCCGAGCTGCTCGCGAAGTACACGGGGCAGGGCGAGTCGGGCGAAGCGCCGGGTGCCCCCAACTTTCTCGTTTGACCAGACTACAAGACAAACGGAGCGAAACATGGCAAAGCAAGGCTACAAGGTCTTCGACGCGGACACGCACGTCGGCCCGGTCATGGAAGTGCTGGAGAAATACCTCGGCGAGACCGAGAAGCAAAAGCTGAAGGGCTGGGAGAAGTTCAAGAGCACCAGCAAGCACGGCTTGTCGAACTACAACCGCGGGCAACGCGTATATCGGCGCCGTCTCGGGACCGCTGCGGCAGAAACCGGCCCGGCCGGTTACATGGCAGGCTTCACCGGACCGCAGACGGAGCGCAAGCCGCATCCCGACGTGGATGTCGACGTGAAGACGCGCATCGCCGACATGGATTTCGAAGGCGTGGATGTCAACCTGCTGCTGCCCTCGGGCTGGTTCGGCACCTGGACTTCGGACGAGGACGTGAGCCTCGAGATGGGCATGTACCGCGCCTATCACCGCTGGATGGAGGATTACTGCGGCGCTTATCCGGATCGTCTCGGCGGTGTGCTGCTGGTGAGTGCGCGCGATATCGCAGGCAGCGTCGCAGAGATCGAACGTTGGGGCAAGTCGCGCTGGGCCTGGGGCGTTCTGCCGTATGCACCCTATGGCGTGCCGCTCGATCATCCCGATCTCGAACCGGTCTGGGCTGCTGCGCAGGCTCATGATCTGGTGATCGCGCTGCATACGTTTACCGTGATGCCGCCCTACGCGCCGGGCGGGCTGGACAACTGGGAGAATCTCTTCCTGCAGCGCTCGGCCGCGCATCCCTGGTGCGGCATGCGCAACATGGCATCGCTGATCGGCGGCGGCGTCATGGAACGCTATCCGTCGATCCGCATTGCAACGCTCGAGGCTGGTCACGGCTGGCTGCCTTTCTGGCTCGAACGCATCGACGAGCATGCCAAGACCATCAAGAGTGCACTGCCCGAATTGAAGCATCTGCCGAGCGAGTATGCCAAGAGCGGCCGCTACTTTCAGAGCATCGAGGCCTACGAGGGCGAGAAGCTCACCAACTCGGTGTCGGAGATCGTGGGCGACGAGATCCTCATGTATGCCTCGGACTATCCCCACGGCGAGAGCCATTTTCCGCATACCGTCGACATGGTGCTCGACTGGAAGGGCATGGAAGCCACCCGCAAACGCAAGCTCTTCTGGGACAACGCGCTCAAGTGCTATACGCGCTGCGGGCTGAAGTAGCGCGACAATGTGGGGCTGTTTTCAAACAGCCCGGCAGTCTTGCGAGTTTCGGACGGCAGTGCCGCATCCCGACGGCATGTTGTCCACGATCGGAATGGAGGAGACGATGAGACGCACCCTGCCGCTCGTGTCAGCGCTGTTGGTTCCGTGGATGATCGGCGCCGCATCCGGACACGTCCTCGCCCAGGATTATCCGAACAAGCCCGTGCGCGTGATCGTGCCGCTTGCACCCGGTGGAGCGACCGATATCCAGGCGCGGCTCTATGCGCAGAAGCTCAGCCAGGCACTCGGCCAGACGTTCCTGGTCGACAACCGCTCGGGCGCAGGCGGGATGATCGCGTTCAAGTACATGGTCTCGCAGGCGAACACGGACGGCTACACGGTGCTCGCGACGTCCCCCGGGTTCACCAATGCGCCCGCCTTGTACGAAAAGCCGCCGTTCGACCCGACGCGGGATTTCGAGCCGATCGCATTGATGAGCAAGGCGCCTTATCTGCTGATATTGAATCCGCAGTTCCCCGCGGCAAACATGAAGGACTTTCTCAATTGGGGCAAATCCAATCCGGGTCAACTCAACTTCGCGATCTCCGGTGTCGGAACGACGATCCACCTGGGACAGGTCTGGCTCGCCGATGCTGCCAGCATCAAGATGGCGGTCATCCCCTATAAGGGGACAGGCCCGGCAACGCAGGACGTCATTGCCGGTCGGGTGCATGCGAGCTTCGCGAATCCGATCAGCGCCGGACAGCACATACGCGCCGGGCGCGTTCGCGCCGTCGCGGTCACGTCTGCCGAACGATCGAGCGCACTGCCTGATCTGCCGACCTTCGCCGAATCCGGCTTGACAGGCTACGACGTGACCACATGGCATGGTTGGTTAGGTCCGAGAGGAACGCCGCGTGTCGTCATCGAACGCCTCAATGGCGAACTGAACAAGGTGCTGAAGGATCCCGTGGTTGCCAAGGTGGTGGCGGAGGAAGGCGGCATCATCGTGGGCGGCCCACCGGCGAGTTTTCGCCGGCATATTGCAGACGAGATCGAACGCTGGAAGCGGCTCGTGCGTATCGCGGGCATCAAACCACGCACGGATTGATTCGGAGCGCAAGCGCCTCGAAACTTGAACCTGCAGGGTCTGAGGTCGCCCCATGCTCTTCGGTGGCGATCCGACACCGGCCATTGCTTGCGGCGTTTGTCGCTACGCCTCGAGTGACGGGTGGCTTGCCCACGCATACGTCCGATATTCAGGGATTGTCTCGGAAATTTCCCAGAGATCGTTGTCTCGATTCAGCGCATCTCCTTGCCGATCGGTCGAAGCGACGCGCCGTATGCATTGAGTGAATTGAACCGTGGGCGCACGTCTTTCGGGTCGGCGATGTTCGATGTCGCTCCCCCAACCGCTCACATCCGGGCCAATATCCTCTCGACCTGCTGCCATCCCAGCTCCGCTAGAAACACCGGACGAGCCACGCGCCGCGCATGCGGGTTGGAGACGCTGCCGTCTTCGATCCGCTTGACGATGCCCTGGTGCACGCCCGCGATGCGGAACAACCCGAACGCCTGATAGAACGCGAAGTGTTCGATCGAGGCGCGGCCGATGCGGCGGCAGTACATCTGCGCGTACTCGCCCATCGTCGGTATGCCCAGGGCCGCAACATCGACACCGCCGAGGCGCCCGAGCATCTCGGGGGGCAGAATCCAGTCGAGGCAGTGGTAGGCGAAGTCCACCAGCGGGTGACCCAGCGTCGACAGTTCCCAGTCGAGGATTGCAACGACGCGCGGTTCGACGGGATGGAAGATCATGTTGTTGAGGTGATAGTCGCCGTGGACCAGGCTCGTTTCGTCGCCCGGCGGGATGTTGGCAGGCAGCCACTCGATGAGCTTGTCCATGGCGGCGATGGTCTGAGTTGCCGAGCCTCGATACTGTTGCGTCCAGCGCGCGATCTGGCGTTGCAGATAGTTGCCCGGGCGCCCGTAGTCGGCGAGCCCGACCTGTCCGTAGTCGACTCGATGCAGGGCCGCGATCACGCGGTTCATTTCGTCGAAGATCGCTGCCCGCTCCTCGTTACCGAGGCCGGGCAGCGATTGATCCCAGAAAACGCGCCCGTCGACGAAGTCCATGACGAAAAATGCGGTCCCGAGCACCGATTCGTCTTCGCACAGCAATCGCGTGCGAGGCACAGGGACATCGGTGCCGTGCAACGCCGACAGGATGCGATGCTCGCGATCCACGGCGTGGGCCGAGGGCAACAGCTTGCCCGGCGGCTTCTTGCGCAGGACATAGCGCCGGTTACCCGCGACGATGCTGTAGGTCGGATTCGATTGCCCGCCGCGAAACTGTTCGAGCTGCATCGGCAGTTCGAAGCCCCGAATGTGAGCGCAGAGATAGGCGCCCAACCTTTCCTCGTCGAGGCGGTGCTGTTCCTGGACGGGCATGGTGCCCGTGAATGTCGGTGTGCTGCTCATCGTTGGTTTGTCTCGGCGGTGCTGCAGATGCGATCGATATGATCGCCGGATCTTACCGGAACCGATACGACGACGTGCTCTTCCTCGATTCACTCATCAAGGCCTACAGCGAGACTCTCGTCGCCCCGCTTGCGTTGTGTGCACTCATGCGTCTCGCGCTGCGGGAACGGGCGAGTCGCAACGTCGTGTACAGGATCTGCGCGGGCATCACACACCTTTGGATGCGAATTGCACGTCGGGTCGTGCCTCGGCGCTATGATGATCGCCACGTGGCAATCGTCGCCGGGTTCATGGCGATTGCGTTGTAGGTTGCGGCTTCGACACAGAAGATCGAGCGCTCCAAGGGCGACATGGCCCGCGAGCAGATCTGCCGCGATATGAGGCATGCCATCCGGCGCTGACGCCGGAAGGCGTGGCGCCGGCATGCCACGTCGAGCAGGCGCGGCGCACGGCTATAATGCGTTGCTTCAACGTCTACGAGGCTTCGTCTCGCCGTGCTACTCGTCGTCTCCATCTTCAAGGCGTTCAGCGAGATTCTCGCCTTCAGCCTGGTCGGTCAGGGCGTGCTATGGTTGATTGCGGGCAAGTCCCGCGATACCAACTTCGTTTACCGCATGTTCGCCATCATCACGCGGCCCCTGATGCGGTTGGCGCGGTTGATCACGCCGAAGCTCGTTCTCGATCGACACGTCTGGATGATCGCCGTACTGATCCTGATCGTCGTTTGGATCTTCGCCGGACACGAGAAGCTGAAGCTATGCACCACCGATGCCATCGACGATCCACTCTGTGTCGAGATCAAGCAGGGGTTGGAGCGGCGGCGCTAGGCGCGTTGCGCGAGCTCTGTGCCGTTGCGCCTCGCGCGGGAACAGGGAAAGGTCAAGAGGGAAGCCCCACTCCCTCGGCCCCTTCTCCCCGGTGGCCGGGAGAAGGGAGAATACGGTGATGGCTGAGCGGGCGGTACTGCCTCTTCACTTTTCACCGTTCACATTCTGCGCACGAGGCGTGCCGCTTCTCATGCAGTGCTCCAGCCACGTCGCCGTCAACCTCTCCATCGTCGAATTCTGCTTCAACCGATCGCCGAGTCCTGACCAGTCGACATGATCGAGCGGCTGATCCTGATTGAAGCAGGAGAACACCACCGTCTTTTCGCCCGTGTCGGGATCGACGTGCGTCTGCAGGCACTGTGCGCAGATCTCCTTCATCATGCATTGCATCGGTGAGTTGATCGACCCGATCGCGTGATGCTTGTATTTGACATGCGGCGCAAGTACGCCGTGCCGGGCGCGCGCGACCGCAGCCATCATCCGATCCGAGCCGATTGCGACGATGCGATCAGCGTCCGCCAACCGGATCGTGGGCGCGCCGAGGCGGCCGCTCGCGTACGCAAGCATCGCGTCGACGATGTTGCCGACGAAACTTCGATCCTGCGGTCGACTCGCCTCGAATCCTGGCGCCTTGTCGCAACACCACACGATGACATCGGCAGCCCCTTCGATCTCGGCAACCTTGTAGCGATCCGCCATATCCTTGTAGCCTGCGAAGTACAGCACGCAGTTGCCTGCGGCCCGCATGGCGGCGCCGATGGAGAAGAGGACAGCGTTGCCGAGCCCGCCGCCGACGAGGCATACGGTCTCGCCGCTCGGAATCTCGGTGGGCGCTCCAGTGGGGCCCATCAGGACGATGGGCTCGCCGGGTTGCAATCGCGCACAGAGCTGACTCGATCCGCCCATCTCCAGCACGATGGTCGACACGAGCCCCCTTTCGCTGTCGACCCAGGCGCCGGTCAATGCAATGCCTTCCATGCCCAGACGCGTGCTCTCGACGAGTGGTGCCCGGGTTTCGTAGTTCTGCAGGCGATAGAACTGACCCGGCCGAAATCGGCGGGCCGCAAGGGGAGCGCGCACCACCACTTCGACGATCGTCGGTGTCAGCCGGTGCACCGCGTGAACCGTTGCCCGCAAGGCGTCGTTGATGTCGTCGGCAAAGTGTGCATCGCTCGACGACGAAGCGGCAGGCATGCCGGCCAGCATGCGCGTGATTTCCGGGTAGCCCTGCTTGGCTCCACCGATCGCCTTCACCACGTTGCCGAAGAACGAGGGATGCACGTCGCCGAAGTAGCTCATGCCGCGGCCGTCATCGCGGCGACCGAGCAGTACGCGCACCGCCTGCGGCTTGGAGATTGCACGCTCCACGGCGATCACCCGGCCATCGTGACCGAAGGCCTGGAAGTACTTGCCGTCGAGCGGGAAGTGTTCCGGTTCTTCACGTGCGAGCACGGTGTTCGGTTGCGTACCTGCAGCAACGAGGATGCTGCGCGCGGGCAGCGTCGCCTGCCCTCGGGTGGACCCTTTGCCGGTTTCATCCATGCACTGGAGGGATACGACCAGCGCGCTGGCATGTTTGCGCGCATCCACGACGACCTCGGTCGGCGTGAGTCCTTCCGCGAACCGGATGCCTTCCTCGAGCGCCTTGTGCACCTCTTCGTGATTGAGCGTGTAGGCCGGGCTGTCGACGAGCCGCCGACGATAGGCGATCGTCACGCCACCCCACGATTGCAGCAGTTCGACGATGCGTGCTGCGCGGCCTTCCCTCGTCGCGAGTTCGCGCTCTTCGCGGATCGCTCGTGCGTGCGCAAGAAACTCCACAGCGATTTCGCGCTCCTCCTCGTTCCATCCTTGAAGCACGGCGGCTTCGCCGCTTGCGCCCGAGAGGATCTCGAATCGGCGCAGAAACTTCTCCACCTGCACTGGGTAGTAGGCGAGGGATTCGGTCGCGGTATCGATCGCCGTGAGACCGCCGCCGATCACGACGACCGGCAATCGCAACTGCATGTTCGCGATCGAATCGAACTTGGCTGCGCCCGTCAGCTGCAGCGCCATCAGGAAGTCCGATGCAGTACGCACGCCGCGAGCCAGCCCGTTCGGCAGGTCCAGCACCGTGGGCCGTCCCGCGCCGACGGCGAGCGCCACGTGATCGAAGCCCAGCCCGAAGGCTTCGTCGGGCGTCAGCGTACCGCCGAAGCGGATGCCGCCCAGCAGCGTGAACTGGCGTCGTCGCTCGAGCAGCAGCCGAATGATCTTGAGGAAGTTCTTGTCCCAGCGCACCGTTATGCCGTACTCGGCCACGCCGCCGAAGCCTGCCATGATGCGTTCATCGAGCGATTCGTAGAGCGTACGCGCATCATGTACCGGCTCGAACGGAACCCGATTGCCTTTTGCATCGACGCCCGACAACGCAGGCGGCAACGGTTCGATCTTGAGCCCGTCGACACCGACAACCTGATGACCGTCGTTCATGAGGAAATGCGCGAGCGAGAAACCGGCCGGCCCCATGCCGGCGACGAGCACGCGCTTGCCGCTGGCGGGCTGCGGCAGCGGATGGCGCAGGTTGAGCGGGTTCCAGCGCGTCAGGAGGCTGTAGATCTCGAAGCCGTAGGGTAGCGCCAGCACGTCCTTCAGCGTTCGCGTTTCCGCCTGCGGGATATCGACGGGTTCCTGCTTCTGATAGATGCATGCCTTCATGCAGTCGTTGCAGATGCGATGACCCGTCGCAGCGACCATCGGGTTGTCCACGGCAATGATGGCGAGCGCGCCGATGGCGTGGCCCTGCGTCTTGGTCTGATGGAACTCCGAGATCTTCTCTTCGAGCGGACAGCCCGCCAGCGTGACCCCGAACGGACTCTTCCTGTAGGCCGATGTACCTCGGTCCGGGCCTCCCTTCTCCTTCAAGCCCTTCGAACACGAATCCTTCCCTTGTTCATGGCACCAGATGCAGTAGTTCGCCTGGTCGAGTGCGCCCGCGAGATCGGTGCCTGGGTCGGTGAGCTTGAATCCCTCGCGACGGCGCAGGCGCTCCGGCGGAAAATCGTGTCTCAGGTAGCCGTCGGTCTCGCGCGACCGTACCGGGACGAGATGCTGTACGTCGAGCTTGTGCGGTACCTTGAAGAGCACGCCGTCGCGATGCTTTGACTTGCCGGCGGCCGTAAGCGTCGCCCATGCGGCGTACTTCATCGCCGTATCGAGGCCGCCTTCGTGAAGCGCTTCGTTCTTCAGCCAGGTTCCGACATGACGCGCGAAGGCGAGCTCGGTGAGCGGCTCGCCAAATGATGCTTCCAGCGCGACTGCAAGTGCTGCACCATCGAGCGCTTCCGCGTCCGGCGCCTTGATCTTGTGGACTGCCTTGCGCTGGACGAAGAGCCGCTTGATCGAATAGAGCGGCGCCAGAGCGTGATGACGTGCGGAGAGGGCTCGTATTTCTGCGCCGATGCCGAACAGCTCGCCCATGAAATCGTCGACGTGAGGTGCGAGCGCAACGAGCAGAGAGGATTCGTCCTTCGCTGCGAGGGCGTCGGGGTTGGTCCGGGCATCCGTGAGACGTGCATGAAGTGCGTCATCGATGGATTGGAGGAAGCTCACGAAGCCCGCATCGAGCCGGACGAGTCCATCGCGATCGTACAAGTCGGCGAACGTGAGTCCGAAACCCAGAGCCAGGTTCGACGGCGGCAACTTGGCCGCCAAGTTGGGGCGATCGTCGGTGAGAAGCATGGTCTCTCCGTTGTTGCGAGGGTTGGCGGTTAGGGGACGAGGGTGTCCCGCACCGCTTCGTCGTTCAGCGATGCGAGCCAGGCGAAGGGAAAGATGCCGCGGCGGTGGCCATCGGTGAAATGAAGATTCACCGCGCTGGCCCCGATCGGCTGCGCATCGACGATGGCGACGCTCGGATCGGGTTCGAGGGCGCTGCCGCGCCTGCGCACGCTGGTGCACTCGGCGCAGCGGCAGAGGCTCCGAAGCGTGGTCGCCGTCAGGACAATCGGACCTTGATCTGGCCACAGGAGTCGTAGCATGCGGCCCTGCTGCAGCAAGCGTATCTCTGTCGGCGGGATCGCATAGCGCAGCGGCGCATCGGGGCCGCTCTCGGCGTGCGTCACAGTGGCCATCTCAGACCATCTCCTCGACACCCTGAGGACCGACTTTCACGCCGAACCCGGCGAGCCCGCCATCCTTCAACTCCGAGCCCATAGCAGCGAGGGATTCCTCGCGGATCAGGCTCTTCAGTCGCTGCACCAGTTCGACGAATTGCGTCGAAGCCGTCATCTCTGCGGTACGTGGACGCGGCAGCGGCACCTTGATCTCGGCTTTGATGCGACCCGGGCGCGCGGTCATCACGTAGACGCGATCGGAGAGGAAGATCGCCTCTTCGATGTCGTGCGTGATGAAGAGCACCGAGATGCGGAACTGCTGCCACATGTTGGTGAGGATCTCCTGCATCACGACGCGAGTCTGGGCGTCGAGCGCACCGAAAGGCTCGTCCATGAGCAGCACCTGAGGGCTCGTGGCGAGCGCACGCACAATGCCGACGCGCTGCTTCATGCCCCCGGAGAGCTGATCGGGGTAGTGATTCTCGAAGGCGAGCAATCCGGCAAGGCCGAGCAGTGTCCGTGCGGCGGATTCGCGCCGTGAACGCGGCACACCCTGCATGCGCAGACCGAACTCGACGTTCTTTCGCACCGAGAGCCACGGGAAGAGCGAGTACTGCTGGAACACCACGCCGCGATCGGAGCCCGGGCCGCGAATTGATTTGCCGTCGACCTTGGCCGCCCCTGAAGTGGCTTCGACGAAGCCCGCGACGATGTTGAGCAGCGTCGACTTGCCACAGCCCGAAGGACCGATCAGCGAGACGAACTCGCCCGGCTCGACCTGCATGCTCACGCCGTCGACCGCCTGCACGATGCCACCGTTCGAGGGGAACGATACCTTGAGATCCTCGATCTCGATCAGCCCCTTGCGTTCTTCGCTCATCGTTTCCCCGCGTTCGAATGTGAAAGCCACGGCATCACGGCCAGCCCGATCAATTGAATCGCGCCGCTGCAGCCCAGCCCCAGCAGACCGATCGTGATCATGCCGAGCCCGATCTCCGGATAGCTCACCAGCGAATACGCTTCCCAGGTGAAGTAGCCCACGCCGAACTGCCCCGAGATCATCTCGGCGGCGATCAGCGAAACCCAGGCGACGCCCATGCCGACGGAAAGCCCGGTGAAGATGTGAGGCAGCACGCCCGGCAGCATGACGTTCGTGAACAACCGCACCTCGTGCGCACCGAGGCAGCGTGCCGCACGGATCAGGACGCCGTCGAGACTGCGCACCCCATGCACCGTGTTGAGCAGGATCGGAAAGAACGAGCCGAGAAAGGTGATGAACACGATGCTGACCTCGTTCGTCGGCCAGAGCATGATGGCCATCGGTACCCAGGCGATGGCTGGAATCGGACGCAGCACTTCGATGATCGGCATCACCAGATCGCGTGCGACGCGATAGCGCCCGACCATGAGCCCGAGCGGTATGCCGATGGCCGCCGCGATCAGAAAACCGAACAGGATGCGCCGCACGCTGATGCCGATGTGCGTGAGAAAGCGCGTGCTTTGGCTGACCTCCGCGACTTTCGACAGGACTTCCCCCGGCGTCGGCACGTTGGTGAACCGCATGTAGAAATCCCAGCGGTACTTGGTGCCGAGGTACCAGAAGAGCAGCAGGCCCCCGATCGAGATCACCCACAGCACCATGCTCAAGGCGTTGGCCTGGAGCCAGAGCGCAGCGCGGGTGGGATGCGCCGCGAACGGCGGTTTTGAAGCGGATGTCGCAGCGGCGTCCATCGGCGAGGCAGAAGCAGCGATTGCAGATGGCGCGTGCGCGGCTCGCGAACGTGCCGGATCGTCGCCGTCTTCGGAGGGCTTGTCGCCCGGCAACGAATCGACTTCCTGCTGGAGCAGCGCACGCATGGCGTTATCGTCCGATGTTGGCGGCGGCCAGCGCCTCGGCGTAGCTCGCGAGCTTGCCGCCGGCCTTGGCGACGTGCGCCTCGGCATCCTTCTTCAGCAGGAAGGGGACGATCGCCGGCTGCTTCGGATTCGAGGCATTGACGGCGTAAAAGGCCTTGTCCGCAAAGAGCTTGATGCCGAGCGACCGATCGAACACGTAGGCCACGCCGATCTTCTTGCCCTCGCTCTGGAGCTTCTTGATGCCCGCCAGCGTGCAGACTGCCGAACTGAAGGGAATGATGTCGCCGCCGGCGACCCAGACCTGGCCTGATTCGCGCGGCTTGGCGATCGGCGCGTTGCAGAGCGTGTCCTGTCCGGAGATCTCATAGCCTTCGTAGGAGCCCTTCTGCTTTTCGTAGTCGAGCCCCAATTCCTTGTAGGCCTGCTTGACGTAGCCTTCGTTGACCCAGGCTGGGATGTCGAAGTCCTTCACGCGGCCCATCTTCTTGAGCACGCCGTAGGCGGTGCCGATCGTTTCGACCCATTTGGGCTTGATCGTGGGATCGAGCGTATGAATGCCGCTCGGCCCGAGAAAGACGTAGGCGACTTCCTTCTCGATCTTGGTCCATTCTTCGATCTGGGCCATCGCGGTCTTCGGATCCTTGCGCACCCAGTCGTTCGCTTCCATCAGCGCCTTGATGTACGCGACGATGATCTCGGGGTATTTTTCGCCGAAGTCCTTGCGGATGACGACGCCATGGAAGGTCGGCACCTTCGTTTCGGCACCGTCGAAGATCTTGCGGGCGAAGCCGCGGAAAGGCAGCAGTTCTGCGAAGGGCACGAAATCGCCGTGGCCGTCGATGCGCTTCTCCTGCAGATTGGTCGTGCCGACTTCGGGACTTTGACTGACCAGCGTCCAGAAGTTGTCGGGCCAGCCGCGGGACTGCATCGCCTGCAGCATCATGCCGTGGGCGGCCGAGCCGAACGGCACCGAGACGGTCTTGCCCTTGAGATCGGCGAGTTCGTAGTAGGGCGAGTCCTTGTGCACCACGACCCCGTTGCCCGCGCCGAACTGGTTGTAGGCGATGATGGCGGCGAGCTGCGTCTCGTTCTTTGTCTGTTGACCCGTGGCGCCAGCGACCAGCAGCGGGTAGTCTCCCATCATGGCGATGTGAAGCCGGTTCGCCATCATGCCGTTGATCAGCGGCGGGCCGGACGTGGCGTTCTGCCAGTCGAATTCGTAGGTCACGCCGGCGTACTTTCCGGTCTTGGGCAGATGCTTCTCCAGCAGTTTCAGCTGTCGGATAACGATCCCGCCGGTGACCGTGTTCGTCGTCGTGTGTTGCGTGCCTATGCCGATCTTGATCACGTTCTGCGCCTGCACGCCGGTGCTTGGCAGCAGGCATGCGGCCAGTATGGCCAGGGTTGCTTGCGCCAACTTTGCAAGCGCGTTGCGGTGGTACGTCAGCTGCATCTTCTTCATTCCCACTCTCCCGCGTAAGGTCCGTTGATCTCCTCCGGCACCGCTTGGATCGCGACCGATTGCATACTCGATCTGCGTACTTGATCCGGCTTCGCTGCTCAGGCTTCCTTGAGTTCGGCTCGCTTCTCCTTCACCTGCGCCCATTCCTCGGCCGTGGGCAGCGGCTCCATGGCCTCGGAGATGACCGGCCATGATTTCGAGAGACGCGCGTTGAGCTCGATGAAGTGCTCCTGACCTTCGGGCACTTCAGAGACCTCGTAAATCGCCTCGACCGGACACTCGGCCACGCACAGCGTGCAGTCGATGCACTCGTCGGGATCGATCACGAGGAAGTTCGGGCCGGCATGGAAGCAGTCCACCGGACAGACCTCCACGCAGTCGGTGTAGCGGCAGTTCACGCAGGATTCGGTGACGATGTAGGCCATGCCGGCGCTCCGTCAGCTGCGTGCGGCTGCCGCACCGATGTGCTTCAGCGCGAGTTGCGTGAGCTTGCGCACGTCCGGATCCGGATCCTTCAGCGCTTCTTCGAGCGCGGGAATTGCCTTCGGATCGCCGATCTCGCCGAGTGCGATGGCAGCTTCCTTGCGCAGGTTGCTCATCTCGTGCGTGAGCGCTGCGAACAGGACAGGCAGCGCTGCGGAATCCTTCAGGCGGCCGAGGCTACGCGCGGCTCGCACGCGAACCTGCCAGTAGCTGTCACCCATCGTTCTGATTAGCTGCTCGACCGCACCCGAGAGCTTGAGCTTGCCGGCCGTGCCCGCAGCCTCTTCACGCACTTGCCAGGAGCTGTCCGACAGGGCGTGCGTCAGTGCCGGCAGCACGTCGACATCGGTCGCGAAGCCGAGCGCACCGACAGCGATGCGGCGCACTTCGGGATCGGGATCGTTCATCGCTACGCGTGTGAGCGGGCCGAGTGAACCGGGATTGCGCAGATAGCCGAGCACACCGGTCGCTTCGCGCCGCACGCTTGCCTGCGGATGTTCCAGAGCGGCGAGCGCGGGTGCGAGCGCACCGGGAACGCGCAGCGCGCGCAAGGCTCGAAACGCCGCGGCCTGTACGAAGGCGTCGCCATCGCCTACCCATTCGAGCAAAAGGCTGCCATTCGCGTCGTCCTTCAGCTCGGAAAGCGTGTCGGCAGCTGCGCGTCGTGTCTCTTCGTTCTGATCTCGAAGCAACGGCAGCAAGGCCTTCACCGCCTCGGGTTCTTCGAAGCCTTCGAGGCCCTTGGCGGCTTCTGCCCGAACGAGCGCATCGGTATCGCCGGCTGCCTTGATCAGCAACGGCAGAATGTCGTCTTCGTCCGAGTACGGCAACTCCATCACGGCGATGCGGCGTACTTCGGCATCGCCATCGTCGAGGCGGCTGATGAGATCGGCGGGGACGGGTTGTGCGGAAGGACTGGTCACGTGGTTCTCCCGAGGATCAGCGCAGCAGATAGGGGATGTCGACGTGCACGGCGCCCGTGGGGCAATCCTTCTCGCACGGCATGCAATACCAGCACTCGTCGTACTTCATGAAGGCCTTGCCTTTCACCATGTCGATGGCGAGAACGTCCAGCGGGCAGACGTCGACGCATACGGTGCAGCCCTTCTGGGCGATGCACTTGTCTTCGTCGACACTGACCGGAACGTGGGTGCGTTGGGTGGCGTAGGTCATGTCCGGGCTCCTCAGGCGGTGGCGGCTTGCTTGACGATGCGAAGACGCTGATAGGCTGTCTTCTCGTCGTCGTCCAGGGGAAGGATGTAGGGTTCGACCGGACGGGTGAGGCTTTCCATTTCGCCGTTGTCGCCCTTCTTCAAGTGACAGTGGACGAACCATTCGTCATCGTTGCGTTCCGGGAAATCCACGCGATAGTGATAGAGGCCCCAGCGACTCTCCTCGCGGAAGAGCGAAGCATGTGCAGCCATGCGGGCGCAGTCGTAGATGTGATAAACCTCCATCGCTCGCATGAGTTCGTGCGGATCGGCTGCGGCGATGTGCGTGAGGTCTTCGCCGATTTCGCCGATGCGATCGAGGCCCAACTGCATCTTGCGCGTGACCTTGGGCGGCTGCAGATAGTCGTTGCACATGCGACGCAGCTTGTATTCGAGCTGTGCCGGCGGAATACCCTCAGCGCGTCCGAGCGGGGCGGCGATTCGTGCGCGTTCCGCGTCGATCTGCGCCGGGTCGATCGTGCCGATCGTGGATGCGCCGACGAAGCTCGCGGCGTTTTCGCCCGCAAACCAGCCATAGGTGAATGCACCCAGCATGTAGTTGTGTGGCACGCTCGCCATGTCGCCTGCCGCGTAGAGCCCGGGGACGGTGGTTTCGGCACGTTCGTTCACCCATACGCCGGATGCGCTGTGACCGCTGCAGAAGCCGATCTCCGAGATGTGCATCTCGATCATCTTCTGCCGATAGTTCGTGCCGCGCCCTTCGTGGAAGCGGCCGCGGCTCGGGCGTTCGTTCGTGTGCAGAATCGTCTCGATGTTCGATATCGTCTCCTCGGCGAGGTGATCGAGCTTCAGGAACACGGGCCCTTTGCCGCCCTGCAGCTCCTGATAGAACTCCCACATCATCTGGCCGCTCCAGTAGTCGCACTCGATGAAGCGCTCGCCCCTGTTGTTGGCGGTGTACCCGCCGAAGGGGCCCGTGACGTAGGCACAGGCCGGTCCGTTGTAGTCCTTGATGAGCGGGTTGATCTGGAAGCACTCGAGATTCGCCAGTTCCGCGCCCGCGTGATAGGCCATCGCGTAGCCGTCGCCCGCGTTGGTAGGGTTCTCGTAGGTGCCGAAGAGATAACCCGAGGTCGGCAGTCCGAGACGGCCGGCGGCCCCGCAGCAGAGAATCACCGCGCGTGCGCGAATGACCACGAACTCGCCAGTGCGGCAGTCGAAGCCCATCATGCCGGCGGCCTTGCCTTCGTTGTCGATAAGGATGCGCGTGCCGATCACCCGATTCACGATTTCAACCCGGGCGCGTTTCAACTGGCGGTAGAGGATCTTCTTCATGTGGTGCCCTTCCGGCATGGGCAGGACATAGGTGCCGATGTGGTGCACCTTGCGCACGGCGTAATCGCCGGTCTCGTCCTTCTCGAACTTCACGCCCCAGCGGTCGAGCTGTTCGATGGTCTTGAAGCTGTTCTGGGCGTAGGCGTAAACCGCCTTCTGGTTGACGATTCCGTCGTTCGCTACGGTGATCTCCTTGGTGTACTGCTCGGGCGTCGCATGACCGTCGATGACGGCGTTGTTCAGCCCGTCCATGCCCATCGAGATGGCGCCGCTGCGCTTCACATGGGCCTTCTCCAGCAGCATGACCCGCAGCTTGGGGTTCTTCTCCTTCGCTTTCACCGCAGCCATCGGCCCGGCAGTGCCACCCCCGATGACGAGGATGTCGGTTTCCATTTCGATCGTGTTCATCGCTTCTTCTCCGTGAGACCGGTGAGTGGCGCGCGCGAGGTGCCGCGTTCGAGCTGCATGCGGTATTGAAAGGCGTCGCCGCGGTAGTGCAGGTATTCGAAATCGAGTGGACGACCGTCGGCCGTGTAGGTGAGACGCTCGATCTTCAGAATGGGAGTGCCAGGCGCGACTTGCAGCAGCGGGGCAAGCTCTGCGTCGGCGACCATGGATTCGATCTGCAGGTCCGCATTGCCGAGAGCGATGCCGTAGTCGTTCTCGATGATGAGGAAGATGTCCCGACGCGGGAGATCCTCGCGGATGAGCCGCTGTCCGATTGCAGCTGGTACGTAGGTCACGTCGAGCGAGATCGGCTCGCGATCGAGGTAGCGCACGCGGCGGATCTCCATCACTTCGTCGCGCTCGCGCAGTGCGAGCTTCGGTGCGATGGTCTTGCCGGCGCGCATGAGCCGATGGCCGAGCACGCGCGAGAAGGTTTCGTGTCCCCGCCGCGACATCGCTTCGCCGAATCCCTCGAGGCGCATGAGGTTCTGGACTGCCTTGGGCTTGGCGACGTAGGTGCCCTTGCCGTGAATCTTGAAGATGAGGCCTTCGCTCTTGAGATCGTTGAGCGCCTGCCGCACCGTGACGCGACTCACGCCGAAGCTCGCGACCAGTTCGTTTTCGGAAGGCATGCGCTCGTGGCTCTTGTAGGTACCGTCGAGGATGCGATTGCGCAGCATCTCGCGGATCTGCGTATAGAGCGGCGCCGCCGAACGAACGAGCGTCGGTTCGGGGTGGTCGCGATTCAATATGGCGCGCGATGCATCGATTGCGCCGCAGCCGCCAAGACGAACCGATTCGGGGTGTCGTTCCATCGTCGCCACTTGTATTGACAAGTTGGCTACCTATGTCCGCAAGGCATGTGCCACTTTGGGCGCCGTTGCGTGATGTCCGCTAAATACTTGAATGTAAAAGAGAGCGACGGGATCGCGTGGCCGGCCGGGTGGGCGTTCGCAGCGATGCGCTGCACATCAACCGTGCGCGAAATCCGGTGACGTTGCTGCGATGGGGCGAGCCGATCCGCGACGCCTCGAACTTGTATTAACGAGTGAGCGTCGGTGCGGACGATACGTCGAACGCGATGTGGGTGGGCAGTTGCGGACGTCGGATCGATCGTGGCGCAGCGGTGCAGCGAGCTGCGGCTTGGACGTCATGGGACCTGGCTCGATCCAGGCGGCGGCACCGTGTCGCGAGAGGGTGCCGTCATGAGGTGTCTCAAGCAAACGGACAGGGGCGAAGTCTCGTCGAGACTTCGCCCCTGGAACGGCGGTAATCGCACCCGGGTGCCGGGTGCGATTCGGCCGGTATTACTTCTTGTCTTTCTTGTCCGCAGCCTTGGTATCGGCCTTGTCCGATTTCTTCGCATCGGCGGCAGGTGCGCCAGCCGGGGCCTTCGGCGCATCGGCCTTTGCAGTGGCGGCCGGCGTCGCGGGCGCTGCCTTGGTCGTCTCTGCCTTCTTCTCTTGCGTGGCGGCGACCGCAGTTGCAGCGGTGAAGATGCCGGCGATCAGAGCGATGAGAATCTTCGACATGGTCTGGTTCCTCGATTGTGGTTGGTTGGGTTGTGCATAGTGTCCCGAGCGAATCACCTTGCGTCTGCGACCCTCGGCGATTCGACCGAACGTTTCGGACTCGAGATCACTAGTGCCGTGACCAAGAACGCCGCGTCTTCGAAGACGGTTGACGCCACGAAGAACAAAATGTCGCCAGGGAGCAGAGAGGGCAGGCTATGACATGCACATGTCGTGGTTCGACGACGAATCGCTGCAGCAGGCCACTCAAGAATGTCGGGATGAAGCGACAGCACAGGAGCATGGCTGGAGCATCACCGTTTGCTTCCATGCATCTGGAATCGCTCGACGCCCGATGATCTGCGCGAATCGTCGAAACTTCGACGCGGACCGTTCTTGCGCCGTCTCGAAAGCGTCGCGAGTCACGAAATAGTTCGTCCGCAGGTATGGGAAGCCGCAATCCCTCGTGCAGGGAAGCGCGTCGTGCGTCGCGGTGCTGCCGTGCCGCGCGCACGATTGCGGCGAGCGGTCGGGTGTCACATGCTGGGCACAGGATTGACACTCTCGGCAGCACGCGGTTATACAACCGGTCCTGCCGCCGTGGCAGCCATTTTCCCCGAAGCCGACCCAACCATGGAGCCAGCTATGTCCTACCGAGGCATGATCGCAGAACTCGTTACCATCAAAGGTCATCACGGTGATTCCGTCACGGCCTACACCGCCCGCCCGTCCGGCAACGGACCGTTTCCGGGCGTCGTTCTGATTCACCATGCGCCGGGCTGGGACGAGTGGTACATGGAAGCTGCACGCCGCTTCGCGCATCACGGCTACGCGGCGATCTGTCACAATCTCTACGAGCGCGCCGGGCAGGGCGATCCTGCGGACGTCGCCGCCAAGGTCCGCGCATCGGGCGGCATTCCGGACGCCCAGGTCATCGGCGACACCGAAGCCGCCGTGCAATGGATGCGCGCACAGTCGTATCACAACGGCAAGGTCGGAGTGATCGGCTCTTGCTCCGGCGGCCGGCACGCGTTCTTGTATGCGTGCCACACCAAGAGCATCGACGCACTGGTCGAATTGTGGGGCGGTCGCGTCGTGATGAGCCAGGAAGAACTGACGGCCAATCAGCCGAAAGCGCCGATCGAATTCACCGCAAACCTGTCGTGTCCCATGCTTGGCCTGTTCGGCCGCGAGGATCGGGCGCCGACCCCGGAGCAGGTGGACAAGCACGAAGCGGAACTGAAGAAGCACGCCAAGCAGTACGAGTTCCACATGTACGATGGCGCGGGCCACGGTTTCTTCTACTACGATCGCCCGATGTATCGCATCGAGCAGGCGCTCGATGGCTGGAAGAAGGTATGGGCCTTCTTCGACAAGCACCTGTCGAAGTAGCGAGCCGCCGCGCGTGTGCACGTCGATCGTCGAGATCGTTCCGACCGATGGCGAGGGCAAGGGTGAAAAGGGCTGGTTCTCCCTCACGCACGCCGTCGTGTCCTACGATCACCCGCATCACGCCCTGTTCGAAGAGGCGATCGTGATCGACTTCGTCAATGAATCGATGGGGCCGAGCGCAAGGGTGGCTGTCGAAATCTCCCTCGACGCAGCGAAGGCTTTGCAGGGGGCGCTGACGCGGGCGATCGAGGCTGCAGAAGAGGTCGAAGGCATTCGGATCCGGAACACCGGGTGACAGTGGCGAAGACCGTCCCCAACGCTGTGGTCGAGGGTACGTGCCCGGCCGGAGCCTGTTACCCTGATCGCGTTCAGTCCTTTTCCGTCAGCTGGACAAGTACGCCGTGCGTCGACTTCGGATGCACGAACGTGTCGCCGATCATGGTCACGCCTCGGCCCTTGAAATCCGCGGCCGTCCTGGCGATCTCCTCGACCTTGAACACGATCGAATGGATCCCTTCGCCGCGGCTTTCAAGGGCCTTGCCCACGGCGGAGTTCGGATCGGTCGGCGTGCAGACTTCGATGTAGGATCCGTCGTCGAGCTTGAAGAAGGCCTGCTTCAGGGAAAGGGCCGCGCTTTCGGCACGACGGTCCAGTTTCAGGCCCATGGCTTCGTAGGAAGCGATGCCTTGTTCGAGGTCCTTGACGCGTACGACGAGATGATGAACTCGCTGAAGGCTCATTGCATGCTCCGCAGGAATTGAACGAGTACGTCGAGGATAGCACGCCGGATCGATGCGGGTTTTCGCCGCCGGTCAGCAATCATCTACACGTATGCGATCGAAAGAAGGGACGTTCCCCTACGAAGGAAGCCAGCGCGTCATGACCCCTTCGATGATTGCTCGGAAGTGGGTAAACCGAATCGGTTTGACATGAAACTCCGTGCATCCCAGGGCAACGGCACGCGCTTCGTCCCCGGCAGTCATCACGATGAGCACGGGGGGAGGGAACGGCCATCTTTGGCTCACAAGCCATCTCAGATTCACACCGGTCGATCGCCCGCAGTGGTAGGCCGGTGCATCAGCCTTGCCTGGCCGGGACAATCGTTGATTGCAAGATGACTGGTGCATCGGCTGTCCCAGATCGTGAGCGTCCGAGGCGGCCAACGAACCCGGCAGGTGTTCTCGCCACCGGCCTAGGCCTGTGACCCCCTGTCGGAGATCGTTTCGCGTGCCAAGGCGAGCCGCCTTGAGGAAACCATCGCCCGCAAGCGATGGTCCTGTCTACCTCACATCACTCGCGGGCACATTGGCTCGGCATCAGTCGATTTCACGCCCACTTGCCGCTCGCTGTTCCACGCGAGGTGCGTGCGCCCACCGCCACCATGGCAAGGCCGGCCAGCAGCAGCGCATAGGTTTCGGGCTCAGGGACCGGGGCCAGGGCAAAATTGGCAGCGGTGAAGTCAGGCAGGGCCGCCACGGCGTCCAGCCCTGCGGGTGAATTGATGCGCGCGAGGACCGACAGGTCGGCGGTTGGCGAATTGAGATTGGTCGAGTAGACCAGCCGGTTAACCTGCAGGCCGCTGTTGTTGTAGTAGAAGAATCCGGCTCCGTCGCTGGTCACGGCCTGGGCAATCAGGTTGGCGGCGGTGCCGGCGTTGAAGGCAGCGCCCGTGGTTGTAGAGTTGTCTTCGATCACGACTACATTGATGCCCGAGCCCGGCAGGGCGGCCGCCAGGCTGTTTGCAAAACTCAGAGAATCGCCTACAGCGAAGAAGTTGCGATCGAAGACGAATCGATCGGTGGCCACATCGAAGCTGGCCAGGTTGATCTGGTTGCCGGCAAATACGGTGCGCACGCCGTCGTCGGGATTCGCGGTCGAACCGGCGAACGGGTTGCTGTTGAAGAGCACATCGACTGCTTGGGCTGGCTGGGCGGCGAGCAGCAGGGCAACAACGGTGCTTGTCAGAATCGGGAGAGCGTGATTTTTCATGAGAGTCCTCCGGTGGATGGATTTGAACCATGTGGCGCAATGAATCCGGACGGTCTGGTGCCCCAGGGCCGACCCGGGCCCGAGCTCGGACGGAAGTCGCGTGCCAGGGGCAATGGATGAACGCAACCGCATGCCGATCGGATGCAGCACATGCGAATATTTTTTTCTATCTGCATCCGGCGAAGGAAATCTAACGTTCAGACATCAGATTGCATCACCCGCTCCGTCACCCTGCTACCATGCCTGTGCCGCCCCACACCGACGCTAGTCCCATGGATGATCGCGACGAAATCGCCCAACTGATTGCGCGCATCGCCCTGCGCGACGCCGCTGCACTGCGCGCCCTGTACGAGCAGATCTCTGCTCGTCTTCTGGCGGTGGCCTGGCGTGTGCTGCAGGATCGGGCGCTGGCCGAGGACGTACTGCAAGAGGTTTTCGTGACGCTCTGGCAGCAAAGCATGCTGCGGCCGGCAGGCCAGTCCGTGTCACTTGCCTGGTTGTCTGTCATCACGCGAAACCGGGCCATCGACCTCCTTCGGCGCAAGAAGCCCGAGGTGCCCTTGCTGTGGCAGGACGACAGCGGCGAAGAGCGCTTTCACGATTCTGCCGTCGACGGCGGCTCGCCCATGCAGCAACTGCTGGAGGTGGAAGACGGCAAGCGTTTGGCGCATTGCTTGTCGGCGCTGGAGACCCTGCCGCGCCAGGCCGTGCTGCTGGCTTTCTACGACGGCTTGACCCACCTTGAAATCGCCGAGCGCCTGCGCAGGCCGCTCGGAACGGTCAAGGCCTGGACTCGCCGCTCTCTGCTGCGGCTGCGCGCGTGCCTGGAGGCTGCAGTATGAGCGCGCACCGCTGCTTGATCGGAACCTGGCCGCACGAAGTCTGCAATGCGTTTCTCGGAGAGGTCGCGAGTACTCGCCAGTGCCGGGTCGGGAGGGCACCGTGACGACCTGGCGAAACCACCCGGCCTTGGTCGATTGGCTGGCAGGCGCGTACGTCTCGGGTGCGCTGCAAGGCCCGGCCCGGCGTCGTTTCGAGGCCGTGTGCCGCCAAGACCCGCACGTAGCTGCCGCCGCCGAAGCCTGGTCCCGGCGCCTGATGCCCTTGAATCTGATCCAGCCGCCCCTGACGCCGTCCCCGGCCACGTGGCAGGCGATTGCGCAACGCACAGGCACGGCATCGGCAACGGACGCCCCCGCGTCCGCTCTAGGAGAGCCCCAGGCCTGGTGGCGGCGCCTGTTGATGCCGATTCCGGTCGCCACCCTGGCCCTGGGTGTCATGCTCGGCATCCTGCTACCCTCCCTGTGGCAGGCTCAACAGTCGACCCACAAGACCCTGTTGCCAGACAGCTATGTCGGCGTGCTGGCCACCGCCGACGGCAAGCCGGGTCTGATCGTCTCCAGTCTGCGCCATGGCCGTGCCATCGAAATCAAGCAGGTCACCGCCGTCGCGCTGACCGGCACACAAGAGTTGCATCTGTGGCGCATCGACAAGGAAGGCCGACTGACTTCGATCGGCCCAATTCCGAGCGCCAAGTTTGCTCGCGTGGCCCTGCCGGAGCCCGCCGAAAAGCTGTTTTTCACAGCCGTGGAGCTGGCGGTGTCGATCGAAGCCAAAGGCAGCCGGCCCGCCGGCCCCAGCCAGCCGTTTGCCTACCGGGGCTTGTGCGGAAAATTGTGGCAGTAAGCAGCACTACATCGCGCGGCAGCAACTCGCGCTGTGCTTTGAAATGAGCGGACATGCGCGGCACGCTAACGATGGACGAATACATCGCTGGCGTGCCGGAGCCATCGATCATGCCGGACGGCTTGCGGCGAGGCACGGTCCGGATGCCGTCCTCGCTGTGGTCAAGCGGGGCCGGGCGGAAGAAACGGTGGCTCGATCAGTTTGGACCGCAACGCCCGATGCGACTCACCCGGCATTCTTGGGGAGCAAGGCCATGACCTTGCCGAGAGTGCCCGGCTGCTCGAAGCGGCGCAGGTTCTCGAACAGCCACTGCGCCTTCTCGCCCAACACCGGCTCCACCAGGCCGGCGAACTTGCGCTCCATGCCCGTCCAGCTCATGGGATTGCCCGGGTTGCCGAGGGCGAGCGGGATGTCCGCACGCAGCGTGCGACCGTCCTTCGTGAGCACCTCCACGTAGCCTTCGGTGAGTTCGGTGCCGGGCCGCTCGACGACCTGTGCCTTGGCGATGAGGTCGCGCACCCTGGGATCGCGCAGGCGTGTGTCGGAGAAGTCGCCCTCGACCGCAGGGTAGCCCGCGAGCCCGAGGGCCGCGCAATACGCTACGCTGAACTTGCCTTCGAGGGGGGTCTGCGGATTGGGCTTGGCCGCGACCGCGAGCGTCATGGGCGAGGCCCCCAGCACGATCCTGTCGATCTGCTCCGGGGTGACCTCGGCGCTCAGCTTGCGGGCGCCGTCGACGCAGGCATGCGTCGCCTTGCAGCATGCGTACGGTTTGTATGCGTTGCGAAGCAGCGATTCGCCCGCGGTGAAGTCGCTGATCTTGAGCGTTGCCGAGCCATCCTGGATCAGGGTGCCGGCGAGGCCGTTCGGTGCGTCGAAGAGTGTTGTCGCTGCTTCGAAACCTTCACTGGCAAGCTGCGCTGCAAGCAGACCGTCCATGGCCGCTTTACCGAGGTGAAAGGGCTTGCTCATCGTACCGAACGATGCGTTGAGTCCGCCGGCGGTCGTCCCGGCGACGCCGAGCGCGTTCGCCACTTGATGCTTGTCGAGGCCGAGCAATACGGACGCGGCTGTTGCCGCGGCGTAGCGTCCGAACACCGAACTTGGATGGAAGCCCTTGAACTGCAGCCGGCGTCCCAGCCCGCCCGCACCCATGCGTGCCGACATTTCGAAGCCGGTGATAAAGGCGGCGAGTGCGTCCGCTTCGCTCTTGCCCAGTTCTTCCATCAACGCGAGGGTCACGGCCCACGTCGGGGCGCTGATGTGACCGCCGCCGTCCATGTGGGTGTCGTCGTAGTCCATGCAGTGGGCCATGGTGCCGTTTGTCAGCGCAGCGGCGGCAGGAGAGACCCTAGGGCCGCAAAGGATGTGTGCCTTGCCCACGGGGCCCCACTTCATGGCCACCTTGCGTACGGACTGCGCAGCCGGCTCCTGATTCGCGCCGACGGCGACCCCGAACCAGTCGACGAGACACATCTTTGCGGCATCGAGGACTTCGGGGGAGTGCTTACGCGTGGGCGTGGCGGCGACGAACTCGGCGGCGGCATCGCCTATTGGGGTTGCTGGCTTCATGGGTTCCTCCTGCGGATCGGATTGGGACAGGTCGGCAAAGGTCTCCCGGAACGAGGCTTCACCGCATCGCCCCGAGGATAGCAAAACGGCGCGCAACCGCCATCGCATCCGCGCGATTACAGACAGGGCGCCAATGACCGTAACCGCACAGGAGTAAGATGCGTTCGCGCCTATGGCGCGTGCATGCTTCGAGGAGGCGGCGGATCGACATGGAAATGACCAGCATCATCGGCTATGGCTTGGGAACCGTCGTAGGGTTCGTGCTCATTGCGGTACTCGTGTTCCTCTTCGTCCAGGACATCACGCAGAAGAAGCATACGGTCCTGCGCAACTATCCGGTGATCGGGCGCCTGCGCTACTTCTTCGAGTCGCAGGGCGAGTATTTCCGCCAGTACTTCTTCATGAACGATCGCGAGGAGATGCCGTTCAATCGTGCCACTCGGGCGTGGGTCTATCGCGGTGCCAAGAACGAGGGTGGGGTCATCGGTTTCGGCTCGACGCACGATCTGCGCGAGCCCGGCTCCGTCATCTTCGTCAACGCCCCGTTCCCCGTGCTCGAGCAGGATCGTTTGCCGACGCCGCCGCTCGCGATCGGCGAAGGCTATTGCGAGCATCCTTTCATTGCACGATCGATCGTCAATGTAAGCGGCATGAGCTTCGGTGCAATCTCGGAGCCCGCGGTACGTTCACTGTCCCGCGGCGCTGCGGAGGCGGGCTGCTGGATGGACACCGGCGAGGGCGGCCTGTCGCCCTATCACCTGGAAGGCGGCTGCGACATCATCATGCAGATCGGTACCGCGAAGTACGGTATCCGCGATCACGAGGGCAATCTCTCGGCCGAACGGGCCCGCGAACTGGGCAAGGTCGTGAAGGCCTTCGAAATCAAGCTCTCGCAGGGGGCGAAACCGGGAAAGGGTGGTGTACTGCCCGCAGGCAAGGTGACCGAAGAGATCGCCCGCATCCGCGGCATTCCCGTCGGCGTCGATTCGATCAGCCCGAACCGGCACCTCGACATCGCGTCGATGGATGAACTGCTCGACAAGATCATCTTCCTGCGCGAAGTCACCGGCCGGCCGGTCGGCGTGAAGACGGCCATCGGCGGCTGGGAGTTCATCAACGATCTGTGCGAATCGGTATTGCGGCGCGGATTGGCCTATGCGCCCGATTTTCTCGTCATCGACGGCGGCGAAGGCGGCAGCGGCGCGGCACCACAGACGCTCGCCGACCACATGAGCCTGCCCATCGCCGAAGCCTTGCCGCGCGTGGTCGATTCGCTGCTGCAGGCGGATCTCAAGCAGCGCGTGCGTGTCGTCGCCTCGGGCAAACTCGTCACGTCGGCCAGCGCGGCTTGGGCCTTGTGCGCCGGTGCGGATTTCATCAATACCGCGCGTGGCTTCATGTTCTCGCTCGGGTGTATCCAGGCGATGCGCTGCCACCAGAACACGTGTCCGACCGGGGTGACCACGCACAACAAGCGTTTGCAGCGCGGGCTCGTCGTCGAGGAGAAGTACCTGCGGGTGGCGAACTACTGCCGCAACATGAACACCGAGATCGACATGATCGCGCATTCGTGCGGTTGCCGGCATGCACGCGAACTTCGGCGCGAACACGTACGCATCGTGCAGACCGCGAACCGCAGCGTGGCACTCAACATGCTTTATCCTTATCCGCACATTGCCCCGGGCGGCAAAATCGGCAGGGAGGATGCGATTCAGCTCGCGACGCGCTCGGCGTAAAGCCTCCGCAGGGCGGCGCATTCTCCGCCGGGCTATTTGCCGAAATTGCCCGCCTTGATCACGCGGCTCCACTTCTCGTACTCGGATGCGATGAAGGTCGCGAACTCGTCCGCGGTACTGCCCACCGGTTCGGAGCCCGCGGCGATCAGCCGCGAACGGATCTCTCCGCCGCGAGCGAGCTTTGCGATTTCCGTACTGAGCTTGTCGGTGATCTCCTTCGGCATGCGCGGCGGCCCGAGCACGCCGTACCAGCCCATCACTTCGAAGCCCGGTACGCCGGCTTCTGCAATCGTGGGCACGTCCGGATAGGTTTGCGATCGTTTGCCGCTGGAGATGCCCAGCGGGCGCAGCCTGCGTGTCTTTACGTGCGGCAATGCTGCCGCTGTTGTCGGGAACGAGAGGTCGACCTGACCGGTGAGCAGATCCGTCATGGCCGCGCCGGATCCCTTGTAGGGCACGTGGACGAACTTCACCTTCGTTTCGATCTGCAGCAGTTCGCCGACGAGATGACCCGGCGAGCCGATCCCTGACGAGGCCTGCGTGAGGCTCGTCTTGCGGGCCAATGCGAGCAGTTCCTTCAGGCTCCTTGCGGGAACGCTCGGATTCACCACCAGAATGTTCGGAATGTCCGCGAACAACGTGAGGGGCGTGAAGTCCTTGACCGGGTCGTAGCGCGTTTTCGGCTGCAGGATGGGATTGGTCGTATGACCCGGGGAGGCCACGTAAAACGTGTAGCCGTCAGGTGCCGCACGGGCGGTGAGCTCAGCAGCGATGCCACCGTTCGCGCCGGGCCGATTGTCGACGACGAATTGCACGCCGAATGCCTCCGTGAGTCCTTGAGCGATCAGACGTCCTGCGAGGTCGGTGAAGCCTCCCGGCACGAAGCCGACCAGGATCCGCGGCGGCTTGGAGGGATACGATGTCGACTGCGCGACAGCCTGTGTCGCAGCGACGGTGCTCACGCCTGCCAGGACGAAAGCGCGAAAGAGGGGTGAGGTGGGCATCGGCATGCAAGTTCCTTTTCCAATCGGAGACGCAGATCGCTGCTGCCGCAGCCCATCGTGGGTGCGACGCTTGCCAATCTGCCTGGCGTCGGGGGTGAGTTGCGTCAGTCGTCGTCGAACGGAAAGACCATCACGAGTGCCTCGACCCCGTGCGGGCCGGCCTTGATCTCGAAACCGTCTTCGCCCGGATCGACGTAGACCATGGACAGCGTGGGGAGTGTGCGCCCCTGCACTTCCAATTCGCCGTTGGCGACGAACACGTAATAGCCGGCGCCTTTCCTGGGATCCGGCCCGAGGGCTGTCATGCCTGCGCCCAGGCGCACGACCTGGGCCGACATCTCGTCGGTGATCTTTTCCGGATCGTAGATGTGTTCCCACGCAACGTCCTTGCGGTGCTGAAGCACCGGCCGCGTCGATAGCGGAATGTGCGAGGAGATCCAGTTGCGACGCTTGCTGGGTTTGAGCTTCTCCTTGTAGCCGGGCTTGCTGAGATAGACCGGGGCGGAGTCGCCGATGCGGTTGCGCAAGGCGATGAACGTGCAGCCGTGCGCACCTGCGACCAGGGGGCCGTAGGCTGTGTGCCGATCCTTGTACTGCAGCATCAAGGGCCGGACTTCGGTCTTGCCCATCGTGCCCGAGCCTGCGGGAAAGATCTGGAACTGGATGACGCCATGGAAGTGGGGCAGGATGGTTTCGTTCGCTGCCATCTGCGTCATCAGTGCGTGCGGCTCGCGCGCGACTTCCGCACTGCTGTAGCGCGGGCCGAAGTACGAAGCACCCCAGTGTTCGATGCCGCTGCCGGGGGAATTCACGGCTTGAAGATTGTCGAGTACTTCGATGCCGTCTTTCAGATGAATCATGGCGCGTTTCCTGTAATCGAGGATGCGGCGAATCGGTGGGACCGCCGATGCAAAGGTCCTGCTTGCGCTACGCGGTGACGGCCCGGGGATGCCGGTCGGCGTCGCGTCGAACCAATGCGGGGGCCGAGCCCTTCGTCTGGGTGCGATGCATGATGCGGCGCGCCTGTGCATCGAACGCATTGCGGTGATGGATGGTGCAGCGGTTGTCCCACACCAGCGTATCGCCGACGGCCCAATCGTGGTGCCAGGCGGGAAGCGCCGCGGTGTGCGCCCAGAGTGCGTCGAGCAGCGCCTCGGACTGTACCGGCGGCAAGCCGTCGATCGCGGCGTCGCGTCGTCGACCGAGGTAGAGCGCATTGCGCCCGGTTTCCGGGTGGGTGTGGATGACCGGATGACTGGTCGAAACGGCATGCCGACGGCGCACGCCCGCGCTGTTCCTGCTGCCATCGTGGTAGATCGTTCGCCCTTCAATCTGCGCGCGCAGCGCCTTCGGCAGAGAATCGAGCGCGTGATACATGTTGATGAAGCCGGTTTCGCCGCCGCCGCTCGTGGGGATCTCGTGCGAGGTCAGGAGGCTCGCTGCCGGCGGCACGGGAATGTTCGACATGTCGCTGTGCCAGATCGCCTCGTCGTTGCCGAGGCTGCCGATCGACTTCCCGTCCACTTTCACATTGGAGATGATGCTGATGTAGGGATTCGGGCGCGTGGCGTCCTGCTCGACGGCCGTGACCGGGGACGGTTCGAGCGGGCCGAAGTATTGCCCGACGCGAAGCAACTCCTCGTCGCTCAATTCGCGATTGCGGAACAGCAGCACGAGGTGATCGAGCCAGGCCTGATGCACTTCGGCGATGGCGGCCGGCGACAACGCGGCGATGTCGTCGCACTCGACTTGTGCACCGATGGTCGTCGACATCGGCGTGACCTTGATGAACGAATAGCGGTTGAAGCGCTGGGGGTCGTAGCTCGTTTGAGCGGCGTTCATGGATGACTCCTCCTCACTGACTCGTGGCGCCCGTACAGCGTCCGGGCGGCATGTCGAATTCAAACATAGAACGCGCCGTTCCGGGCGGAAAGGCAGACGCGCGATGTCGCGTCACCGGAGCTTCGGCATCAGCGCCAGTGAATCTCCGCAGCCGTGCCCCCGCCGATCAGCGTCTGGTCCAGGCCCGTAGGGATCTCGGCCTCGAACATCGACAGCGGTCGCCGCCCGGCCATGATCTCGGCGTGCCGTTGCGGAAATCGCGGGTTCGCCCCGGGATCGGCATAGCCCTCGGGATAGCGCGGCATGCTGGTCCCGTAATCGTACTTGTCGGTGGCGCCGAACGTGTGCAGCAGCTCGTGCGCGATGATCACGTTGTTGACGCGCTCCTGCGATTTTGCCGCGAACACCCGTACGACGCCGATCATGCCTTTGGCGAGCCCGGTCGAATGTGCAAGGCGAGGTGAGCGCGTCGGATCGTGGTAGACGACGAAGAGGCGAACATGCGGTTTGGGGCCGGGGTAGTCGTCGTGTCGCCACGCCCAGAAGCGCATGCGCAGGCTCCACGAGAGCGACGCCAGAACGCCGCTCTGCTTCGGAATGTCGGGCGGCTGTCTGTGCACTCGTGGGCCGAGATACATCTCCACGGGGCGAGCGAGCTTCAGGCCATGGCGTTGAGCTTCCTCGGCCAGGAAATCCTCGATCTCGACCAGGACGCTTCGTTCCAGACCGGCAAGATAGGCGCTCGACCGTTCTGTTGCGTCGGCGTCGATCGGATATACCACGACGCGCAGCGGATGGTTCCAGTCCGTGACGCGTTTGCGTTCGATCCAGGCCCACTGGACCACGGTCGCCAGCACGAATAGCAGCAATGCGATGCGGATGACGCGGCTCATGGCGCAGAAGGTTACGGCATCGGTTTCCGGGTCTGTAGCGATTCCGGGCTTTCCGCGATTGCCCAAGCGTCGCGGCATGACCTATCCTTTGGGCCGACCAGCGGCAGGCGGCGTCACGGGTGCGTTTGGGCCCCAGACCTCGCCGCTGTGATTGATTCGAGACCATCGCCGGTCATCCGACCGGCATCGCGGAGACTCCCCATGCGGATCGCAGTTATCGGTACCGGCGGCGTCGGCGGCGCATTCGGCGCAGCCCTCGCCAAAGCAGGCGCGGACGTCACTTTCGTCGCGCGCGGCGCACATCTTGCGGCCATGAAGGCCAACGGCCTCAAGGTCGTCAGCCCGCGCGGCGACGTCCACATCCAGCCGTGCCAGGCCACGGACAATCCCGCCGACATCGGCGTCGTCGACTTCGTCCTGTTCTGCGTGAAGCTTTGGGATGTCGAGACTGCGGGCATGACCCTCAAGCCCTTGATCGGGCCGAATACGGCAGTCATTCCGCTGCAAAACGGCATCGACGCGGCCGAGCGCCTGATCCCCATCCTCGGCAAGAACGCCGTGATGGGCGGTGTGGCTCAGATCAGCGCGACGATCCAGGAGCCCGGCGTCATCGCGCAGACGGGCACCTTCATGAAAATCGTCTTCGGCGAGCTGGACGGCCGAATGAGCGAGCGCGGGGCGGCGTTCCTGGATCTGTGCAAGCAGGCCGGATTCGACGTCCAGCTCACCGACGCGATTCAGGTGGCACTGTGGGAAAAGTTCGTGCTGCTTGCGGTCAATAGTTCGGTCGTGGCGCTCGTACGTCAGCCGTTCGGCAAGCTGACCCCCGATCCGGACATCATGGATCTCTTCAGCGCGGCCTTCGCCGAGGTGATCGCGTGCGGACGCGCCCTGGGCATCAAGCTGCATCCCGAGATGCAGGCCCGCGTCGAGAAGGCTACGCGCAATTTTCCGGCGACGATGATGCCCTCGATGGCCATCGATCTGCTGCGCGGCAATCGTCTCGAACTGCCGTGGCTCGGCGGCAAGGTGGTCGAGCTCGGCAAGCAGCTCGGCGTGCCGACGCCGACGTTCAGTGTGATGTATGCAGCGCTGAAGCTTTACGCGAACGGCGAGCCGAAGTAGCGTCGCAGATCGTTGCAGGAGCCAGGCAGCCGGACAGGGCCGCCCGCATGCGTACGGAGGAGGCTATGTCGAAGCTTGCGGTTCGCAGACCAGGCGGTTGGTTGGCCGTCCTGGCAGGATGGGCTGTATGCGCAGCCATGGCGCCTGCTTCGGCGCAGACGTATCCGACCAAGCCGATCCGAACCATCGTTCCGTACGGCCCGGGCGGCATCTCGGATCGGCTCGCACGGCAAGTGGGCCAGAAGTTGTCGGTGGCGTGGTCGCAGCAGGTGATCGTCGAGAATCGCCCGGGCGGCGGGACCAATATCGGCAGCGAACTGGTCATTCGAGCGCCGGCCGACGGGTACACGATCCTGTGGGCGGGGATTGCGAACACGGTCATGCCGGCGCTTGCTGCCAAACCAGGCTACGACCCGATGCGCGACTTCGCCTGGATCACCAACATTGCGAAGGTTCCCGTCCTCGTCGTGGCGCATCCCTCTCTGCCCGTGCGCAGCGCGAAGGAGTTGATCTTCCTCGCCAAGTCGAAACCGGATGTACTTTCGTTCGCCAGCTCGGGCACGGCAACCTCCGGTCACCTCGCTGGTGAACTGTTGAAGATCGAGACCGGCACGCGCATGATCCACATCCCCTACAAGGGAGCTTCCGGTGCGCTCATCGATACGCTCTCCGGACAAGTGCCGCTTTACTTCGGTGCGATGGCGTCACCGATCTCCCATGTACGAGCGGGCAAGTTGCGCGCGATCGGGCTGACGACCCTGAAGCGTTCTGCTGCGGCGCCGGAGATTCCAACCCTGCACGAGCAGGGCGTCAGCGGCTTCGATACATCGACCTGGTATGGCATTGCTGCGCCCGCCGGCACACCTGCGGCGATCGTGTCGCGTTGGCAGATCGAGGTGGCGAAGGCCATCCAGCATGCCGACGTGCGCGAACGCCTGGCCTCGGAAGGCGCGGAGTTCGTCGGCGATGAGCCCGAGGCGTTCAGGAAGTTCGTCGGCAATGAAGTCGAGAAGTGGGCTCGCGTCGTCCGCAGCGCAGGCATGAAGGCTGAGTAGCCGCTCGGAACACAGTGACGGGTCCGGGGCCGTATATCGAAGAACGATGGCGTGGCCGCTTCTCAGTTGGCGCGTATGCCTCCTGCCTTGATGACACGATCTAGCCGAACCGCTTCGGACTGCATTGTGGGGCGAATTGCTCCGCCATGCTGCCCACCGGCTCGACGCCCGAACCGAGGAAGCGCTCCCTGCCGCACGGCTTCTTGATTCAAGCGAGCGACGATTGCTCGTGGCGGTTTTCCCGGGGCCCACATGCCGTAGATCGATTCCGATGCGTAACCGGGCAGGCCTGATGCCGCAAGTGTCGGCAGTCCGGGCGGGATCGGCGAGGGTTCCGCGCTCGTCACGGCCAGCGCCTTCAGCTCTCCGGACTGATGGGTCCTGCGACTGAGCCCGTGGTGGCAAACATGAGCTTCACCTGGCCGGCAAGCACGTCGTTCAGCGCCGGACCGCCACCCTTGTCCCCGACTCGTGCCAGACGAACGCCGGCGAGCGAGTCAAAAAGCTCGGCAGCGAGATGATTCGACGCGCCGACTGCCCCGGAAGCGTCGTCGATGGCGCCAGGCTTCGCTCTGGCCAGTGCGACGAGTTCCTGCACCGAATTCACGCCGAGCGAAGGATGAACGACGAGGATGTCTGGCGATCGCGCGAGCAGTGAAATTGGAGCGAGCTCCATGGCGTGATCGAAAGGCACGTCGTCGAGCAGCGGTGCCACCCAGATCGTGCTGTTGTGAACGAGCAGCGCATGCACATCGGGTGTCGCCTTCAACAGTGAGGCCGGCGATGTTGCGACCGCCGCGGTTGTCGACGATCAGGCGCTGTCCCAGACCGTCGCTCATGCTGTTCGCCAGGATACGGGCGGTGAAGTCGATACCGCCGCCGGCTGCGGCGGCGACGACGCGGATGGGGCGGGTGGGATAGGCGTTCGGATCGTCGGCAAGCGCCGAGGGGGGATTGCGGCCAGCGTCAGCGCGACGGCGAATGCGGGATCGAGGCGCATCACGTCCTCCAGCAGGCTTGTGGTCAGTGCTCCAACTGAATGTTCGCAGCCTTGATGACATCGCCGAAGCGGGCCGCATCCGCCCGAAGCCGCGCCATCACTTCGTCGGGCGTGGAGACGAAGGGCTCCATCCCCTGAGCAACGAGGCGTTCGCGGGTCTGCGGCAGGTCGAGGAAGCGATTGATCTCGGCGTTCAGCTTGTCGACGATGGGCTTCGGCGTGCCCGCCGGAGCGAGTACCGGAAACCAGATACCCACGTCGAATCCGGGCAATCCTGCTTCGGTGAAGGTTGGCGTTTGCGGCAGGGCGCGATTGCGTGCCTTGCCGGAGATCGCGACGGCTTTGAGGCGGCCGGACTTCACGTGCGGTATGGCGTTGTTGACGGGGTTGAATGCCAGCTGCACCTGGCCGCCGATCAGATCGGTCATCAGGGGCCCCGAGCCCTTATACGGCACGTGCTGGAGCTTCGTGCCGGTCAACTGGTTGAAGAGCACGATCGACAGGTGCGTGAATCCTCCGGAGCCGGCAGACCCTGCGTTCAGCTCGTTCGGTTTGCTTTTCGCATACGTCACGAATTCCTTGAGCGTGCCGACCGGCACCGAGTTGTGCACGGACAAAGCCAGTTCGTTGCTAGTCGTCGAGGCAACGCCGGTGAAATCCTTGAAGGTGTCGTACGGCAAGCTCTTGTACATGAATTGCAGCGTTGCGTGTACGTTGGCGGAGAGAATGATCGTGTAGCCGTCGGGCGCTGCTCTTGCAAGGGCCTGCGTGCCGATCACGGTGTTGCCGCCCGGACGGTTGTCGACGATGACCGGTTGCCCCCAGGCCTCGTTCAGGCGCTGCGCGACCATGCGCGCGAGCACGGTTGTGCTGCCCCCGGGCGGATACGGTGTGATGAACCGTATGGGTTTGCTGGGATATTCCTGCTGCGACGACGCATGGCCGCAGGCCAGCGCCAAGACAGCACCGAGCAGTGTGCAGGTGAACGATCGGCATGGATTCATCGACATTCTCCTTGACGAGAGCAACTTGAGTTCTGCGTGAGTGCTACGCAACGGCGGTCACGTCGCAAAGGATGAGCGCGTCGGGATCGCCGATCTGCGGCATGACCATGCGTGCCGGGCGCCGCTGCGGATCGGGGAACATCTTCACCCATTCGACGTTGAGCGCCTTGCGGTCCGACGGGTCTTTCAGCCACACCGTCAGCTTGATGATGTCGACCGTCGTCATGCCGCCCGCCTCGACGATCTCGCGCACATGGCGAAATACCGCGGCGCATTGATCCTCCAGCGACTCGGGGCGCTTCCCCGTGCGCGCGTCCTTCGCGCTGATGACTCCAGTCATGAGCAGGTTGCCAATCCGGCAGCCTGCAGGAATGGGATTGCCATGAGCGAATCCCTCGACGTAGATGCTCTGCTGCATTGGCTTCTCCTCCAAGGTGTGGTCGTGCGAGTCGTGCCTCGCATCGTTCGATATCGCAGGGTCAGTCGCTGAAGAACAGGGCGGTCGGGTTGTCGACGAGGATCTTCTTGCGCAGCGCCTGATCGCCGTCCGTATAGCGGTAGAACAGTTCGAGTAGATCTGCATCATTCGGCATGAACTCCGAATGCAGCGGGTGTGGCCAATCGGTGCCCCAGATGAGCCGCTCCGGATTGGCCTTGATGAATGCCTTGCCTACCGGTACGCATTCGTCGCAGGCGGGCCAGGAAGAGACGCGATGCCCGTTCGACATCATGAGCCAGACGTTGCCTTGCTGGAGCAGATCGATCATCCTCGGCAGCGAGGGATCGTTGATGCCGTGCACGCGAGCGAGATGATCGATCACGATGGGTTGGTCCTTCAGGCCCTTGATCGTCTCGACCAGCGATCCGACGCCGTCTTCCGGCATGTTCATCTTGAGAATCCAGCCAAGTTCCTTGATTCGGGCGGCCGAGCGCAGGAACAAGTCCGTGCTGGGGACAAGACCGAGTCGGGCGCGAAAGCTGAAGCGTACGCCGCGCACCCCGGCTGCATGCAGGCGCTGTAGGTCGGCGTCACTGACCGTATCGTCGATGACGCCGATCGCACGATAGCTCGGCCCGAGATCCTTCAATGCATCGACGACGATCGTATGATCGGTTGCGTAGACCGTCGACTGCACGATGATGCCGCGCTCGATGCCTAGCGTGCGATGCATCTTGCGTGCGGCTTCGTAGGTTGCGCCGTGCGACTTGTACGCTGCCCCCTCGCGGGTCTTGTAGCGATCGTCGCCGGAGATGTGGAACTGACAATCGCAGGCGCCAGCGGGCGGAAGTTCACTGGGCACGCGCGGGTTTGGATCAAACGAAAGATACTGGCTATCCGGACCTGACATGCCCCGCTCCTCCGAAGTGGCCGTGGTCAAGTTCGCGCTCGAGCGGCATCCGGATTGTATGGTTGTATGGTTATACTGACATCCAAACACGAACATCGCAACCCAGGCCATGGATACCCTCGTCAAGTCCGGCACGCCGCTTCACTACCAGATCTCGCTCTTGTTGCGCGAGGCGATCCAGTCGGGTCGCTTTATGCACGAGAAGTTTCCCACCGAGCAGGAGCTCGGACAGCAGTACGGCGTATGCCGTTTCACCGTCCGCCGGGCGCTTCACGATCTCGAGGCGGCGGGTCTTATCGAGCGGCGGCAGGGCGTCGGAACGTTCGTCAGGAAGCCCAGCGCCGAGGCGCCCTTGCATGTGCCGATTTCGAGTCTGCTTACGCATCTCGATGCCTTCGATGCCGGAAGTACGGTTCAGGTGCTGTCGTCTGCCATGACCAGGCCCACGCTGCAGGCGCGCGGCATGCTCGGTCTGAACGACGATGAAGATGTCCTGCAACTGGTGCGCATGCGCTCTCGGGACGGTCGCCCTGTTTTGCAGGCGACCCATTCGATTCCCCGTGCGGTGGGGAGAAAGGTCCGGCAGCGCGATCTGCAGATGCCGATCTATCGTATGCTGGATCGGGCTGTCGGGGTCGATCGGGTGGAGCAGGTCGTCAGCGCCGTTCTGGCTTCGCCGATCGTCGCGCGGCGGCTGCAGGTTTCAGTAGGCTCGGCACTTCTCCACGTCGAGCGCACGTTTCACCTGGGCGATGAGGTCGTCGGCTGCTCCGAACTGCTCGCGTCGCCCGTCGCCTGCCAGGTGCGTATGGTGCTCGACGAACCCTCGACAGCCCGCGACTGACGCTTTACCCACGTTGATGTGGGAGTATTCGCTCGTTTCGAAATGATAAGCTACCCGCCCTGAAGCTTCGGCGGCGCGCGTGCCGCCAGCCTTTTCCGACCCTCTTCAATCACGAGTCGAACATGCAAGCGAAGGCAAGCGTTGGGCTTCGTCTCGGCGCCATCGCCGACGACTTCACCGGCGCCACCGATCTCGCCAACAATCTCGTGCGCAGTGGGCTGCGCACCGTGCAGACGATCGGCGTACCGGCGTCGAATGTGCCCGTGGATGCCGATGCCGTGGTCGTCGCGCTGAAATCGCGGACGAACCCGCCCGGCGAGGCCGTCGCACAGTCGCTCGACGCTTTGGCGTGGCTGCGGGCTCGGGGCGCCGAACAGATCTACTTCAAGTATTGCTCGACGTTCGACTCGACACCGCGCGGGAACATCGGCCCGGTAACCGACGCGCTGATGAACGCGCTGGGCTGCGACTTCACCATCGCGTGTCCTGCCTTTCCCGAGAATGGGCGCACGATCTTCAAGGGGCATCTGTTCGTCGGCGATCAGCTCCTGAGCGATTCGGGCATGCGGGATCATCCGCTCACGCCGATGCGCGATGCGAATCTCGTTCGCGTACTGCAGGCGCAGACTGCGTCGAAGGTCGACCTCATCGCCTACGATGTCGTCGCCCGCGGCGAGGATGCGATTCGCCGACGCATCGACGAGCTGCGGTCGCGGGGCGTGCGCATGGCCGTCGTCGATGCGATCGACGACGAAGATCTGCGCAAGCTGGGGCCTGCCTTGCGCGGGATGCCTTTGATCACCGCAGGTTCGGGGGTGGCCATCGGTCTGAGCGGCAACTTCGAACTCGCCCGAGTCGGGCAGGCGAATCGGTTGCCGGATTGCCCGGGGCTGCGCGCGATCGTCTCGGGCAGCTGCTCCGTCGTCACCAATGCGCAGGTGGCCGATTTCATTGCGAGAGGCGGTGCAGCGTTCGTCATCGATCCGGTCGCCCTGATGCACGGCGATGGCGAAATCGAACGGGCATTGGCGTGGGCGAAGCCGCGCTTGGCCGATGGTCCGGTGCTGATCTACAGCACTTCCGCGCCGGAGCGGGTGCGCGAAATCCAGAGCCGCCTGGGCGGCAGCGAAGCCGGCGCAATCGTCGAACGCGGCCTGGCTGCCATCGCGCGGGGCCTGGTCGAATGCGGCGTTCGGCAGCTGATCGTTGCGGGGGGTGAGACGTCCGGCGCCGTCGTCCAGGAACTTGGCGTCGGCATGTTGCGCATCGGCCGGCAGATCGACCCCGGTGTGCCGTGGACCTTTGCCGAAGGCCGCATTCCGCTTCTCCTCGCACTCAAGTCGGGCAACTTCGGCACCGCGGATTTCTTCACCAAGAGCTTCGGTCTGCTCGACCAATGAACGAAAGCACATTGCGCGAGCGCATCTGCGCGACGGCGAAGTCCCTCTACGATCGCGGACTCACGCACGGCAGCACCGGGAACATCAGCGTGCGTTGCGACGACGGGTTTCTCATGACGCCGACCGGGTCCACCCTCGGTATGCTCGATCCGGCGCGGTTGTCCAAGCTCGACACCGAGGGCAGGCACATGAGCGGGGATGCGCCGACGAAGGAGCAGTTTCTGCATCTTGCGATGTATCGCGAGCGCCCGACAAGCGGCGCGGTGATCCACCTGCATGCAACGCACTCGGTGGCCGTGTCGTTGCTGGACGACATCGACCCGGAGGATGTGTTGCCGCCGATGACCGCTTACTACATCATGCGGATCGGCACGTTGCCGCTGGTACCGTACTATCCACCGGGCGATCTGGGCCTGGCCGATGCCGTACGTGCGCGGGCGAGTCGCCATCACGCGATGCTGTTGGCGAACCACGGGCCGGTGGTGGCGGGCAACGATCTCGCGGCGGCCGGCGATGCGGTGGAGGAACTCGAAGCCACGGCCCGGCTGCATCTGCTCTTGCAGGGCCGTCGCATTCGAACGCTCACGCCCGAACAAGTGGTCGAACTCAAGCGCCGCTTCAGGACCTGAGCAGACACATCACACGACGCCCATCGTTTCGCAGGAGACCTTCTTGGATACTCCCCGCATCGCCCTCATCCACGCCACGCCCCTTGCGGTCGAACCGATCAATTCCGCGTTCAAGCAGATGTGGCCCGACGCGCTTGCCACCAATCTGCTCGACGACTCGCTCGCCCCCGACCTGGTGCGCGAAGGGGGCATTACGGCGCGGGTCATCGACCGGTTCGTGACGTTGGCGAAATACGTGCGCAAGGCGGGGGCGGACGGCATCATGTTCACTTGTTCGGCGTTCGGCACGGCCATCGAAGCTGCGCGCGATGCGGTCGACGTACCGGTGCTCAAGCCGAACGAAGCGATGCTCGACGAAGCGCTCGAAGCAGGGACCCGCCTCGGCGTGCTCGCCACGTTCGAACCGAGCATCCCCAATTTCGTGGTCGAACTCGAGTCGCTTGCCAAGGCGAAGGGCGTACGCCTCGACGTGCGTACTCGTGCCGTCGCGAATGCCATGGCCGAACTGCAGGTCGGCCGCGGTGACGAGCACGATCGGCTCATCGCCGAGGCGGCGGCACAGCTCATGGATTGCGACGCCGTGCTGCTGAGTCAGTTTTCCATGGCGAGCGCGGCTGCGCGGATTGCCTCGACGCCGACGTGCAAGGTGTTGACGAGCCCGGCATCGGCGATTGCGCGCATGCAGGCACTCTTGCGCTGATCGAAGCCGCGGGTTTTCCCTGCACCCGCACAACCGCTGGCCGCTTCGGGTTCATCACGCCGGCAATTGCCTTGGGATTGTGTCGCAGCGGCGCGAAAGTCGGGCAGAATGCGACGTACGGGTAAGTGTGTCGGCCTACCGGCCGATCGGCGCGATAGTCGCGAAAGGCGAGGGCGAACTTGACCAGGCACCTGCTCCAGAAGTTCACCAACGTTCGGCGCGATGAACTCGCTGCGACCCTGACCGCCGGCCTGTTCTTCTTCTGTGTATTGACCGCGCTGATGCTCTTGCGGCCCGCGCGTGAGGCGCTCGGCATGCAGCGCGGCATCGAGTCGATCCGGTGGCTTTTCATCGGTACGGTCGTCGTCACGCTGGCGGTCAATCCGCTCTTCGGCCTGCTCGTGAGCCGATTCCGGCGCCTGGCGTTCGTCACCGCGACGTATCTGTTTTTCGCGGCGGGTCTGATCGGGTTCTATGCCTTGCTCGTGCTCGCCCCCAGTCACGTCGGTCAGCAAAGCGGCCAGGTGTTCTACGTCTGGTTCAGTGTCTTCAATCTGTTCGCGACGATGCTGTTCTGGGCCGTGATGTCGGATCGATTCACGCACGAGCAGAGCAAGCGATTGTTCGGCATCGTTGCGGTCGGCGGGACGCTCGGTGCGATTTTCGGCCCCTGGCTCGCGAGCGTGCTGGCCAAACCGCTCGGTACGCCGATGCTGTTGCCGATCGCCGCGGGGTTTCTGGTGCTGGCGCTCGGCGCAGCATGGCGGCTCATGCGCATGCATGCCGATGTGCCCCGCTCGCCCGCGACACGCGAGGACGACGAAGCGAACGTGATCGGCGGCAGCGCCTGGGAGGGTTTTCGGGCCGTGTTTCGTTCGCCGTTCCTGCTGGGGATTTGCGGCTATGTGCTGATCCTGGCCGTGATGTCGACATTCATCTACTTCACGCGGCTGCAGATGGTCGCCGCACTGGGGACCAATCTCGACATGCGCACGGCGAAGTTCGCGCAGATCGACATGATCACGCAGATCGCCACGCTCGTGCTCCAGGCGCTCATTACCGGTCATCTGATGAAGCGGCTCGGCATCGCGCTCACGCTCGCGCTGTTGCCGCTGACGACGCTGCTCGGTTTCGTCGGCCTCGTGATGGTGGGCTCGCTGGCAGCGCTCATTGCGTTCGAAGCCGCGTTCAAGGCGGTACAACGCGGCGTGATGCGTCCGGCGCGCGAAACGCTCTTCACCACCGTATCGCGTTCCGATCGCTACAAGGCCAAGGCATTCATCGATACCTTCGTCTACCGCACGGGCGATGTGGTCGGTGCACAGACCGAAGGAGTGCTCGGCAAACTCGGCATGGGACTCGCGGCGCTCGCCGCGTTCGCGATACCGCTTGCCATCGTCTGGACGGCATTGGGGTGGTGGCTCGGCGCAAGTCATCGCCAGACGCAGCCCGCCGCCGTCCCCATCATCGAAGAAGGAGCAAAAGCATGACGACACGGCGCGGATTTCTGCAGAGCTCGGTCGCCGCTGCGGGGCTGCTGGCGATGACGCGCGGGAGTGCGTTCGCCGCCGATGGCGGTCTCATCACGCGGGCGATCCCGAAGAGCGGCGAACGCCTGCCGATCGTCGGCCTGGGCAGTTCGGCCACGTTTGCCCAGGTCGCGCGCAGCGAAGACGTCGCTGCCCTGAAGGCGGTGTTCGAAACCCTGGTGAAGCTGGGCGGACGCGTGTTCGACACGGCGCCGCAGTATGGCGCTTCCGAGGAAGTGGCCGGTCGTCTCGTGCAGGAACTCGGCCTGGGTAAACAGCTCTTCTGGGCGACGAAGCTCAATGTGGCGCCCAAAGGCGGCTCGGCCGATCCGGCGCTTGCGCGCAAGCAGCTCGAAACCTCGTTCGCGCGCATCGGCAAGCCGGTCATCGATCTCGTCCAGGTGCACAACATGGGCGACATCAAGACGCAGTTGCCGATCCTGCGCGAGTACAAGGAGAAGGGTCGCATCCGCTACATCGGTGTGACCACGACCTTCGAGAATCAGTACGCGCAGCTGATCGAAGCGATGCGCACGGAGACGATCGATTTCATCGGCACCGACTATGCCATCGACAATCGCGATGCGGAGCAGACCATCCTGCCGCTTGCGCAGGAAAAGGGCATTGCGGTGCTGGTTTACGCGCCGTTCGGACGCACGCGCTTGTGGCGTCGCGTTGCCGGCCAGACGGTGCCGGATTGGGCGGCAGAATTCGGTGCGGCCACGTGGGGGCAGTTTTTCCTGAAGTTCGTGGCGAGCCATCCGACCGTCACATGCATCACGCCCGCGACGAGCCGGGACAAGAACATGGTCGACAACATGGGCGGCGCACTCGGCAAGCTGCCCGATGCGGCGCAGAAGAAGCGCATGATCGATCTGATCGATGCGCTGCCGTCGGCGTGATGCAGCGTTGTTCGAAGTATTGACACAGGAGGTCGTCGTGAATCGGAACCGTCGTGCTTGGTTGCAGTACATGGCTGTCGTGGGTGCGGGCGCGGGCTTGGGCACGTTCGGAGGGCTGGCGCGCGCTGCCGGCACTTCGCCTGGGAGGATGAAGCTCGGCCTCATCGGTACGGGGCGCGTGGGCGGCGCGCTTGCGACGGTGTGGGCCAAGACTGGTCACGAACTCATGCTCTCGTCGCGCAATCTCGATGACGACAAGGCACTGGCGGCCAAGCTCGGTCCGAATGTGCGTGCGGGAACAACGCGCGATGCAGCGAGCTTCGGCGATGTCGTGCTCATCTCCGTGCCCTACGGTGCGTTGCCCGAAATCGGCAAGACGGTGGGCGACTTGTTGAAGGGCAAGATCGTGATCGACACATGCAATCCCTTCGTCAATCGCGACGGCGAAATCGCCACCTGGGCGCGCGAAAAGGGTGCCGGGCTCGCATCCGCGGAATTGCTCCCCGGCGCGCGCATCGTGCGTGCCTTCAACGCGATCGGCTTTGCACGGATGGGTGCGGCGCACGAGCAGCCGGGGAAGGTCGGCATGCCGATCGCAGGCGACGACAAACAGGCCATCGAAACGGCCTCGCGTCTGGTGCGCGACATCGGCTACGAACCCGTGCTCGTCGGCGGGCTGGCGATGGGGCGCTATCTCATGCCCGGGACGCCGCTTGCCGGCGAACGCACGCCTGACGAGATCCGCCAGGTGGCCGCGACGCTGAAGTAAAGCGTCGCCTGCTTCCGGATCTGGGGCGAATGCGGTCGATCAGTCGAGCTTCGCGCCCGAGGCCTTGACGATCTTCGCCCACTTCGCGGTGTCTCGCCGCATGAGATCGGCGAGCCCTTCGGGTGTAGTGTGCATCGGCTCGACCCCCTGCTCGAGCAGCTGCCGGCGGATATCCGGATCGGCCATCGCCGCAGCCAGTTCGGCGTTCATGCGATCGATGGTGGTCTTCGCAGTTCCGGCGGGGGCATAAACGCCGAGCCAGTTGGCGACGTCGAAACCGGGCAGGCCCGACTCCGCGATGGTCGGGACGTCCGGGAGTGTGGCGGAGCGCTTGAGCGTGGTGACGCCGAGGGCACGCACTTTTCCGGATTTGATGTGATTGATCCACACCGGGATCGAATCGAACGTCAGTGCGATGCGCCCGGCCAGGACATCCGCTGCCGCCGGGCCGGCGCCTTTGAAAGGCACGTGCACCATGTTCACGCCTGCCATGACTTTGAATAATTCGCCGGAGAGGTGATTGGTGCCGCCGTTGCCGGCCGACGCGAAGGAGATCTGACCGGGTTTGCTCTTCGCGTACGCGATGAGTTCCGAAACGGACTTGACGGGCACGGACGCATGCACGACGAGCACGCGCGGCGCATTGTGCGTCAGGGCGATCGGAGAGAAATCGTTGACCGGGTCGTACGGCAGCTTGGCATAGAGGCTGACGTGAATCGCGTGCGTGCCCACCGTGCCGAAGAAGAGCGTATAGCCGTCGGGCGAGGCCTTCGCAGCCAGTGCTGCAGCCAACGTACCGCCGGCGCCGCCGCGATTGTCGACGACCACCTGCTGGCCGAGGTTCCTGCTCAAGTGGGCAGCCATGGGGCGTGCCATGATGTCCGCGCCTCCGCCGGGAGGAAAGGGCAGGATGAAGCGGATCGGGCGTTCGGGCCAGGCGGCCAGCGCGGATGCCCCGATCGAGCCGACGATCAAAGCCGCGACGGCACGCAACAGTCGTACGTATACGTTCATCTCTCTTCTCCTCCGCGGGATTGCGCTCGTGTCTTCGTCGATCATAGCGGAAGCGGCTCAAGCGCTGGGGGCGCATGGAATGCGCGCTAAGGCGCAATTTGCCTGAGCCGTTCGTTCAGCGTCGCGGTGGAGAGTTCGCCGATGCGTCGGCTCACGAGGTGCCCCCGGGCGTCGAAGAACAGCGTCGTGGGATAGCCTTGCTGTTTGAAGACGGCACTGGCCTGACGGGGTTCGTCGATGAGCACGTTGCCCAGCGCGAGGGATTGCTGATGCAGCCAGCGCCGGACGACGTGTGCCGCCTCGCCCTGATTGAGAAAGACGAAATGTACATCCGGGCGTTCGGCCTGCGCCGTCTGGAATACCGGCATCTCGCGTACGCACGGCGGACACCACGTCGCCCACAGATTCACGACCGTCGGTTTGCCGACGAATGAAGCCAGCCGCACCTCCTTGCCCTCAACGGACGTGAAGGCAAGGTCAGGCAATGGTTGCCCGTCATGCGTCCGGAATGTCAGGTACCCCGTTCCCGCGACGAAGACGATCGTGCCGGCGACCAGTGACCAGCGCATCGGCTTCGCAAGCGCCGGATTCGAACGCCAGCGGTAGAGGGCGTAGAGCCAGACCGTCGCCAGCCCCACCCCCGCGTTCCATCCGCCATCGCGGATATCGAGGATGGCTAGCGGCGACGCAAGGTAAAGCGATCGGTATTCGAAGACGAAGGCGACGCGTGCACCCACGAGTCCGACGAACAGTGCGCACCACAGGGCGCTTTCGACGTCGCCGTTCATCTTCGCGCCGATACGCTTGCCGACCAGCAGCATGCAGCCGACCGCGGCCAGCACGACGAGCAGTTCGAGCGGCAGCAGCAGCGGACCGAGCTTCAAGGCATCACCCATACACCGAGAATAACTGTGCCTGGCACGTGCCAGGCACAGTTTTCATTGAAGTTTGCTGCGAACGAAGCAGGTGGAGATGCCGAGGGTGATCAGGGCCGTCACGGCCATGGGCCAGGCATGCCGGAACACCACGTCCGCCGGCAAGGCCTTGAGAAAGCTGCCTTGGAGAATGATCAGGAAGTGCTTGAGGGGAATCGCCTCGGCAGCGAGTTGCAGGACATCCGGCATGTTCTCGACCGGGGTGGCGAAACCCGACATGAGCACCGCCGGCACCGCGACGGTGAACGTCCCGAGAATTGCCTGCTGCTGGGTGGAGCACAACGAGGAAATCGTGAGCCCGATACCGACGACCGACAGGATGAACAGCGTAAGGCACGCGAATAGCAGAGTGAACGAGCCGGTGAACGGAATGCCGAACGCGAAGATCGCGGCGCCGATCATGATGCTCGCCAGCACCGTGCCGATGACGAAGGCGGGCACTGCCTTGGCGACGATGATCTCCATCGGCGTGCAGGGCGAGACCAGCAGCTGGTCGAAGGTGCCGAACTCGCGTTCCCGGGCGATGGAAAGCGACGTCACGAGCAGCGCGATGAACATCACAAGTGTTCCCGCGAGGCTGGGAACGATGAACCAGCGGTAGATCAGATTCGGATTGAACCAGTGTCGAACTGCCGCGGTGTCGACCAGGTCACTTTGGTTCATGGTTGCATCGACGCGCGCGGCCATCGCATTGAGGTAACCGAGCGTCACCTGGGCGGCGTTCGCGCGTCGACCGTCGAGCAGCACCTGCGCGCTCGCCGCGCGCCCGGCGAGTCGATCGCGCGTGAAGGTCTCAGGGATCACGATGCCGGCAATGATCTGTTGTCGGTCGATCATCTCCCGGATGCCGGTCTCGCTGACGGCGACGCGGATCGTCCGCACCAGGCTCGACGCCGAGAGTTCCTGGATCAGCTCTCGCCCACTCCCGCCGGCATCGCGGTCGTATACGGCGATGTCGATCGATCGAACTTCCAGCGTCGCAGCGAATGCGAAGATCAGCAATTGCACGATCGGCGGACCGATCAGTACGAAGCGGCTCTTGGGGTCGCGCAGGACGCTGAGCAGTTCCTTGACGATTTGCGCCATCAGGCGCGCCCCCATCGCGCGCATCATGGTTCCAGGCTCTTGCGTGTCTTGAAGCGCGCGACGCCGAAGAACCCCAGCCCGATGAGCAGCATCGCGCCGAACTGCTCGAGCAGCAAAGGCCAGACATCGCCGGCGAGGAAGATGGTCTGTAGGGACGTATTGAAATAGCGCGCCGGCACGGCATAGGTCAGCAGCTGAATCACCTGCGGCATCGAGGCGATTTCGAAGAGAAAGCCCGAGAGCAGCAGGGACGGCAGAAACGCCGTCAGCAGGGCCATCTGGGCCGCGACGAACTGGTTTTTGCTCAAAGCGGAGATGAGCAGGCCCTGGCCCAGTGCAGGGACGAGAAAGGCGGCCGTCGCGACGAGCAGCGCGAACCACGAACCCCGCAAGGGTACGCCGAACAAGGTGATGGCGATCGTTGTTCCGACGAGTGTGGCGGCAAGTCCGAGTACGAAATAGGGCAGCAGCTTGCCCACGAGGAGATCGCCGATGCCGATCGGCGTCGACAGCAGGCTTTCCATCGTGCCCCGCTCCCATTCGCGGGCAACCACGAGTGCGGTGAGCAGGGTGCCGATCATCGTCATGATGATCGCCAGCGCGCCGGGAATCAGCGCCCGCCGACTTTCGATCTCCGGATTGAACCAGAAGCGTGGTACCAGCGTGATCCTGGGGCCCTCGCTACCCATGCTTCGATCTGCGAGCCAGCCGTTCACGACGCCTTGTGCATAACTTGCGACGAAGGCCGCGGTATTTGGCTGCGAGCCGTCGGTGACGATCTGCACCAGCGGATTCCCGTCGCGCATGCGCAGTCGACGCTCGAAATCTGCCGGGATGACGACGAAGCCCCGCAGTCGTCCACCGATGACTTCCGGTGCGAGTTCGCGCCGATCTCTTGCCGGTACCACGGAAAAGTATCGGCTGCCTGCGAAAGCGGCCGCGAGGTCTTGCGCCGATTGCGCATCCGATTCCAGTGCCACGCCGATGGGTACGCTACGTATGTCGAGCGACACCGCATAGGCGAACAGGAACAGCATCACCACCGGCAGCACGAAAGCGACGAGCAGGGTCGACGGGTCGCGAATGATCTGCCGGCTCTCCTTCTCCACGATCGCAACGAGGCGGCGTATCCGTGCACGTCCCGCGGGTGTGACGTTCCACGTGGCGCCCGGGGTCATGCGGCGATCTGTCCGTCATCGACCCGCTGGATGATCTCGATGAAGGCGTCTTGCATCGTGGGCTCGTGATCGTCGCCGGCTGAGACACTGCGCTTTAGCGCATCCGGCGTATCGAGCGCGACCAGGCGTGCGTTGTACATGAGCGCGACACGGTCGCAGTATTCCGCCTCGTCCATGAAGTGCGTCGTTACCATGACCGTGACGCCCTTGCGCACGAGGCCGTTGATGTGCGTCCAGAATTCCCGGCGCGTGATCGGGTCCACACCCGACGTGGGTTCGTCCAGGAACAGCACGGCGGGGCGATGCATCAGCGCGCAGGCAAGCGCCAGGCGCTGCTTGAATCCGAGGGAGAGATCGTCCGGCGCTGCGTCCAGATAGCGCTCGAGATCGAAAGCGTCGACCATTTCGTCAACGCGTTCGTGCTTGAGGGCGCCGGTCAATCCGTACACACCGGCGGCGAAGGATAGATTCTGCCGCACCGAGAGCAGGCCATAGAGCGAGAACTTCTGCGCCATGTAGCCGAGCCGGCCCTTGGCGACGCTTGACGCCCGAGCGATGTCGAGCCCGACGACCTGCGCCACGCCGCTCGATGGTTTGAGCAATCCGCAGAGCATCTTGAACGTGGTCGACTTGCCGGCGCCGTTGGGTCCGAGCAGCCCGAAGATCTCGCCTTGCTTCACATCGAAGCTCACGTTGTCGGTCGCCGTGAATGCGCCGAAGCGACGGGTGAGTTGTCGGCAAGATACGGCTATGGCGTGATCGAGCCGCACCTGCGGCATTCGCTCGGCAATACCCGAACGACCGCCCGGGCCGCCGCCGAGCAGGTCCACGAACGCGTCTTCGAACCTGGGCGGTACGATGCGCAGTGTGCCAGTGTGATCGGTGGCGAACTTCTCAAGCTCGGTGCGATCGGCGCCATCGCGATGCACGAGCCGAATGGCGCTGCCCTGAATGACGCCGTCGCTCACGCTGGGCAGGTCGAGCGCCTGAGAGAGCAGCAAGCGACGATCTGCATGGGTCGACTCGAACCGAATGCTGCGGCCATCGAGCTTGCGGGTCAGCAACGCGGGCGCGCCTTCGAATTCGAGGTTGCCCTGGTTGAGCAGGACGACGTGGGCGCATCGCTCGGCTTCGTCCAGGTAGGCGGTCGACCAGACGACCGCCATGCCCTCGTCGGTGAGGGTGCCGACCATGCGCCACAGGTCGTGGCGACTCACCGGGTCGACGCCCACGCTGGGTTCGTCGAGCAGCAGCACATGTGGCCGGGCCATGAGTGCGCAAGCCAGCCCGAGCTTCTGCTTCATGCCGCCCGATAGTTGGCCGGCGAGCCTGGAGGTGAAGGGGGCAAGACGAGTGAAGCTGAGCAACCGGTCGAAGATCGTCGTTCGCTCGGTGCGCGGCAGCGCACGCAGCTCGGCATACAGCCGCATGTTCTCGATCACGCTGAGGTCCTCGTAGAGGCCGAAGCGCTGAGGCATGTACCCAGTGATCAACGAGATGGCATCCTGGTTGCGCACGGTGTCGTGGCCGCACACGCGTATGCAGCCCGCGTCCGGTCGAAGCAAGCCTGCGATCAGGCGCAGGAGCGTCGTCTTTCCCGCGCCGTCCGGGCCGACCAGTCCGGTGAGGTGCCCCGGGCGCACGAGGGCCGAGATGGCGTTCAATGCGGTGATGCGACCGAAGTGCTTCGACACGCCCTCGATGACGATGGCGCCGGCGTCCGAAGACGCTGCGGCAGGCGATCGATCGATGCGATCCACTGTAGCCTCTCAGGCCGCGGGCTTGTCGTCGATGACTTCGACGGTGACCGGCATGCCCTGGCGCAGCAGCTTGGCGCCGCCTGGAACGACGATCCGCACGCGATAGACGAGGTCGGTGCGCAGGTCCTTCGTCTCGACGGACTTCGGCGTGAATTCCGCCCGCGGCGAGATGAAGCCGACCGTGCCCTTGAGGCTTTCCGAGGTGCCGTCGGCGTGTACGACGACCGCCGCGCCTGGCCGTAGCCTGGGCAGCTGCGGTTCGCTGACGTAGGCGCGGACGTAGACGGGCTCCTGCAGCGAGAGCGTGTACACCGGAACACTGGTGCCCACCATGCTGCCGACTTCGCGCAAACGTGCGGAGACGAGCGCATCGCTGGGCGCGGCGAGGCGCGTGTCGGCGAGTGCGGTGCGCGTCTGCGCAAGTTGGGCTTCGGCAGCTTCGACGCGCGCCTTCGCGGCGGCGATATCTTCCCGCCGAGCCCCTTCGCGTCGCAGCGACAGTGTTTCCTTCGCTGCCGCAAGGGCCGCCTGTGCCTGATCCCGAGTGCTGCGAGCAGCATCGAACGCGCTCTGCGTGATGGCGCGGCCGGAGTACAGCTTGCTTTGCCGCTCGTACTGCCGCTGTGCCTCGGTCATCGCGGCTTCGGCCTGCGCGACGGCTTGTTCGGCGTGCGCGATCTCCTGCGGGCGACTGCCCGCGGTCAGCTTCTGGAGTTCGGCCTGCGCCTGCGCCTTATTGGCCTGCGCGAGCGCCACGGCATCGGCGAACGGCTGCGGATCGAGTTCGGCGAGTATGTCGCCCGAACGCACCGGGGTGCCTTCGTCGTAGTTCAGGCGGGCGATGCGTCCGGATTGCCTGAATGCCATCTCGACCTCGCGTATGTCGACATTGCCGTAGAGCTTGAGTTGTACAAGTTCGGGATGCGACTGCTGCCACCACAGGTGCCCCGCAATCGCAGCGCCGGCAAGGAGCAGCACGAGGGGAATGACGATTCTCTTCATGGACTGTCCTTGGCAAGCAGCATTGCGGTGACGTTGGAACGAATGCGGCGGCGGATCGCCGCAAGCTCGTCGGGGCCGATGGTGCGCCAGCCCAGATGGCGCAGGATGCCGGCACGGGCGGTGCGGAAGGCGAAGACTTGCCCGACGCACGTCACGACGATGAGCCGAGCCTCGGCTTCGCTCGTCTGCGGCCGTATCAAGTGCAGGAGCGCCGTGAGTGCGCGCAGGACGCGGCCCATGAAGCGCTCGTAGACGACGTTGAAAGCCCGGGTGGGATTCTGCTGCTCGCGGACGATCAGTTGACCCCAGGCGGCCGAGGCCTCGTCCGCGACGAGACTGGCCATGCCGTCGAGAAGCTGGAGCAGGAGGCGCAGGCTTTCGTCGCGGACTTTGCGGGAGGGGCGAACCGCCGGCGCGGCTTCCAGATGGGCGTCGATGGCACGGACGAACGAATCGATTCGTTTGCCGATCTGTGCAGCCATGGCTTCGAAGACCGCGAGGTAGAGGCCTTCCTTGCCGCCGAAGTGATAGCTGATGAGTGCCTGATTCGCACCGGCGCGCGCGGCGATCTCGCGCGTGGAGACCGAATCGAAGCCGCGGGCTGCGAACTCGACGGTGGCCGCGGCAATCAGGGCATCCCGGGTATCGGCACTGCGGGGCGCAGGCGGTAAGGTGACCATAGCGACAATTTACTTAATCGGTTGATTAAGTCAAGTGAACAAATAGGGAAGGCAATGATGCCGGTGCGGTTGCGGCCTGGGGGAGGTGACGATCATCGATGGGCATGTAGTTGCCGCGGATGAACGTTTCGGGCAAGCGTGCAGCCTTGGCATCTGGCCGCCGCAAACGACAACGCCGGGAGGTCCCGGCGTTGTCGTCATTCGAGAGTCCATGCTGCCTGAGTTCTGCCTTCGACAGCTGGTGCTTCGATTTCGCATAGACCAGCGATCTTCCGTACAACGAATCCTCGGTCGAGCGGTGCTTCGGATTGCGGACCACAAGTCGATTCCGCACGGCATCCCACACGAACGAACCGCCGATCTGCGCCGCGCTTTCTTTCGAATCGCAGTCCTCGCAAGCTGCAGGAATCTCGGCAAGGACCACCCGATACCAGATCCCGTCGAGCTTGTGCAGCTGCTCCGTCGGGGTCAGTTCCCGGCGTCGGGCTTGCAGTTCGGCACGTACAACGTCACGCGCGGCGACTGCGCGCATGTTCCAGGTCAGGCGCCCGTGGTTCATGCAGAGCAGACCGGTATGCGGATGCACGTACATGTCGGCGCCGGATTCCTCGATCGGCACGATTCGCGAGCGCCCGTATTGTCGAGTCCATACCCGGGCTTCCGCGTATAGGGTGTGTCGTTCGACGAACCCGTCGATGTGCGCGAAGATGTGCGCCTGCACGGTATTGCGGCGATCGATGTTGGCGCACAGGTCGCTGTACACCCCGTCCCAGGGGCGTCCTGCCTGCGCAGCGAGCCATCGCTTCAATGGCGCGAGATTCTCGTTGAGCCATTTGCGGCTGGCATGGCCCCGACGCACGCCGAGCTTCGTGGGGCGGTCTTCGTCGTTGCGGTAGCGTCGGCTGCCGTGCGTCGTGATGCCGCCGCGGCGCGGCCGTTCGACGATGACCTTGTACATGTCGTCACGCATGACGTTCTGCTTCGATGCTCCCTGCTCGCATGACCGGTCGTCCTATCCCTTCACGCACACGACCTGCTTCAACGTATGGACGATCGCGACGAGATCCGACTGGTTCGCCATCACTTCATCGATGTCCTTGTACGCGCCGGGGATCTCGTCCAGCACGCCACCATCCTTGCGACACTCGACGCCTTGGGTCTGCGCTTCGAGATCGTCGCGGCTGAATCGACGCTTCGCTGCGGTCCGGCTCATGCGTCGGCCCGCGCCATGCGAGCACGAGCACAACGACTCCGGATTGCCGAGGCCTCGAACGATGTACGACCGGGCCCCCATGCTGCCCGGGATGATGCCCAACTCGCCTTCGCGCGCGCTGATGGCACCCTTGCGGGTGACGAACACGTTTTCGCCGAAGTGCCGCTCGCGCGCCACGTAGTTGTGGTGACAGTTGACGGCCTCGCCCATCACCTTCCACGCGTTGATCCGCGGCGACAGCACGCGCTCCAACACCTGCAGCACCAGACGCATCATTTCGCGCCGATTGAGCAGGGCGTAGTCCTGGGCCCAGTCGACGGCTTCGACGTAGTCGTCGAACCACTCGGAACCCTCGCTGAAGTACGTGAGATCCGCGTCGGGTAGGTTCTGCCGGTGCCGACGCATGTCCTTGCGGGCGGCGTCGATGAAGTATCGCCCGATGACGTTGCCGATGCCGCGCGAGCCGGAGTGGAGCATGACCCAGACTTGCTGCGATTCGTCGATGCACAGTTCGATGAAGTGGTTGCCGCCGCCCAGGGTGCCGAGCTGACACACCCAGGTTTCGTTGAAGCGCTTCTGCATCTTCATCAGCGCCGTCGAGACGCTGATCCAGTGTCCGGGCCGTTCGTGCATGCTGCGAGCCGCGCACCTTGCTCGAATCGTGTTGCGAGAATCCGACCGGCACGGCGGCTTCGATGGCGGAGCGCACCGCGCGCAGGTTGTCGGGCAGGTCGGATGCGGTCAGCGACAACCGCACCGCATTCATCCCGCATCCGATATCCACCCCCACCGCCGCCGGAATAATGGCCGCGAGGGTGGGAATGACCGAACCGACCGTTGCGCCGATGCCTGCATGGACGTCCGGCATGGCCGCAATATGTCCGTGCACGATCGGCAGCTGCGAGACATTGACGAGTTGCTGAATGGCTTCGTGCTCGATGTCGCGCGTCCAGATTTTGACCGGAACGCGGCCTTTGTCGAGCGTGACCTGAATGCCCATGATCGCTATCCTCGAAAAACAAGAAGCCCTGGGGATTCGCCAGGGCTTCTTGAGGACAAACGGCTTGCGCCGCCCGACCGGGCCTAGGCTTGTGAGTGACTGCACCTCGCAAGCCCGGGGGTCTTGGAGGTCAGTGCGTCGTAGGTGTTGCTGCCGTCATCGGGATGTCTCGTTGGCCGGTGACCTCGTGGTTCCCGTGTGGCCATGGCGCGGGAGAGGCAAAACTGCGAGCGGCGGATTCTAGCGGCGAAGCGCAGCATGTCAAGCGGTTCTGCGAGAATGATCCCCGAATTCGACTTGTGCGAGTGACCAACGCGAGAGAGGTGAAACGTCGATGGCTTCGAACCTCGTGATCTTCGACTGCGACGGCGTCCTGGTCGACAGCGAACCGATCAGCAACCGCGTCTTTCGCGACATGCTGGACGAGATCGGCGTACCGCTGACGCTCGATTACATGTACGAGCACTTCGTCGGTCTGTCGATGTCCATGTGCATGGATCACGTCGCGCAGCTCCGCGGCCAGCCGGTGCCGGACGACTTTCTCGTCAGAGTCCAGCAGCGTACCGAGGAGGAGCTTCGGGCGAATGTGCAGCCGATGCCTGGCATCCACGAGGTGCTCGATGCGTTGCGGCTGCCGTACTGCGTGGCTTCCAGCGGGGCGCACAGCAAGATCCGCACGTCGCTCGGTGCGACCGGGCTCCTAGATCGCTTCGAAGGCCGGGTCTTCAGCGCGCAGGATGTCGCTCGATCGAAGCCCGCGCCGGATCTCTTTCTCCATGCCGCGGCCACGCTGGGCTATCCGCCCGAAGGATGCCTCGTGATCGAGGATACGCCCACAGGTGTTCGTGCAGGCGTCGCCGCCGGTATGCGCGTCTTCGGTTTCAACGCGATTACGCCCAGGAAGCGGCTCGTCGATGCCGGCGCTCATGCGACCTTCGAGGCAATGGGCGAACTGCCTGCTTTGATCGAGCATTGGTCGAAGGGTGCGTGATGAAAGCCGACATCGTTTTCGTACACACCTCGCCCGTTCATGTCGAGACGTTCGAACAGCTCGTTCGCGGCGAAGCGCCCGAGATGACGATGAAGCATGTCGTCGTCGAACAGCTCCTGTCCGATGCACAGACGACGAGCGCGGACGATTCCGATCTGGTCGAGCGCATTCATCGGGCGATGATCGATGCCGCTTGCGATGGGGCATCGGTGGTGGTCTGTACGTGTTCGACGATAGGCGGTGCCGCGGAGCGAGTTCCCTCGGGCGACAGGTTCCGCGCGATGCGTGTGGATCGGCCGATGGCCGACCTCGCCGTGACGAGCGGGGCCCGCCTATTGATCGTCGCAGCGCTCGAAAGCACGCTGGCGCCGACGGCTCGACTATTAGGGGAATCTGCCGATGCGCTCGGCCGCAACGTCGAGATCCGCTCGCTGCTCGTTCGAGCAGCCTGGGTGCATTTCGAGCGGGGAGACCACGATGCCTATGTTCGCACCGTTGCGGACGCAGTGCGAAAGGCGGTCGATTCGATCGATGTGGTCGTGCTCGCTCAGGCGTCGATGGCGAATGCGAGCGAACTTTTGGCGGATCTCGGGGTACCGGTGCTGTCGAGTCCGCGCCTGGGGGTGCGCGCGGCGATTCAGGCCGCGCGGAGCTGCTGACGAAGGCGCCGAGCCCCGCGTACTGGACGGGTCGCCCATTCGGAAAACCAGGGCGGGATCATCCCGCTGCCATGTCTCGGCCTCGATCCAGCCACCCGAGAATCGCGTAGCCCAGAATCGTTGATGCTACGGCGCCGATGCCGTAGACCAGCGCGATCAGGAACCAGTCGGCCGGCCCGCCGGCATCGGTGAAGCCCGATGAGGAGACGCGAGCCATGATGACCAGCGCGACGCCGCCGCCGATCAGGCCGATGATCTCGGCCCAGACGAGTCGACGCGACACGATTTTCTTCTCCCGGAGGATCAGGGCGACGAAGCCCACGATCGCCAGCAGCGCGATGGCGAGGATCACCCACAGCATCGGGCCCAGCATTTCCAGGAATACGGCAAGCAGTACGGACGGATCCAGCTCTTTCATACTCTTCTCCTCGAGGCTTAGGCCCGGCCGCGTAGCATGCTGATGTACGTGGGCTTGAGCCCCATCGTTTTCATCACCCAACTGATCCACAACTCTTCGAGCGGCGCGATCATGCCGGGGAACGACATCACGAGGTTGTCCTTGTAGTCGAACTCGATCAGCATCGCGCGCCCCAGCCGGGTGATCAAAGGGCAACTCGTATAGCCGTTGTAGGTTTCCTTCGATACCTTGCCCTGGATGTCCGCAAGCAGATGATCGACCGCTACGGGCACCTGCCATTTCACGCTGGCAGCTGTCTTGCCTTTGGGTACGCCGGCGATGTCACCGACGCCGAAGATGTTGGCGTAGCGCTTGTGGCGCAGGGTTTGACGGTCGACTTCCATCCAGCCATCGGCGGCAAACGGCCCTTCCTTCCAGGGCAGCGGGCTGCGACGCACAGGCTCCGGCGCACGCATGGGGGGGATGACGTTGATGAAGTCGTAGCCTTGTTCGCGCGGCCCATCGGGTGTCTTGTACGTGGCAATCTTTCGATCGATGTCGATCGCCTGCAGCACGTGGTTCTGATGAACCTTCACGCCGCGGTCCTCGAACAGCATGCGCACCTTCTCGGCGACGATCGGCACGCTGAACAATACCTTGGCGTGCGCCATGTAGTGAATCTCGGCCTTGCCGCGGTTGCCTCGGCGGCGCAGGTGGTCGTCGGTGATGAAGGTGTACTTGAGCGGGGCGCCGGCGCACTTCATTTCCGTCGCCGGCCGGCCGAAGAGCCCGATGCCGCCCTTGTCTGCGAAGGCAGACATGGCAGTGTAGGTCGCGGCGGCGGCCGCCGGGTTCATGTACAAGCTACCCAAGCCGTTCTGGCCGATGCGGCCCGTATCCATGCCTTCGATGCCGGCGTAGTGGAGATCCAGACCGAGCGCCACGATCAGGAAGTCGTACGCGATCGTCCGGCCCGCTTCGGTGACCACCTTCTTCCCTTCCGGATCGATCTCGGCCACCTTTTCGGCCACGAGGTCGACGCCTTTGGGCACGTAATCCGTCGTCTGCGAGACAGCATAGTTCTGGGGCTTGATCCCGGCTGCGATCAGCGTGAAGCCCGGTTGATACCAGTGCTCCTTGCGCGGTTCGATCAGGGTAATGGTGGCGCCATCGAGCGATTGGGCGAGGCGGCTCGCCGCCGTCAAGCCCGCGGCGCCGCCGCCGGCAATCACAATGTGGGCCTTGGACTTGATGGCTTGTGCGCGAGCCTGCTCGGACGTCGCAGTGAGAACCGGTGCGAGAGGCAGGGTGCCGATGCCGCTCAGAAAGCGACGGCGGGTTATGGTCCCGCCCGCGCGCGCAGGCGATTCGGACGTCGGCATGTTCGGTTCTCCTCTCGGTGCGGGCCAACCGGACACGGTGCGACCCCAGCCCACTCTATCCAGGCCGAGGCGGATCGGGTTTGATGGATGTCAAATGAATCGCGGATCAATACACCGGCAGCTTGCCAGGATTCTCCGCCAGCGTGCAGCTGGACAGCACCATGCGTTCGCCGCCCATGTTGAGGGTCGCGTTGCCCGAGGGGCCGCTGTCGCGCTCCGAGGTGGTACTGATCGTGCCGGATTCCGTGACGAGGAAGAACTTGCAGCCTTCCTGCACGATGTAGGGCGGTTTGGCATCGATCTTCTTCGTCGGCCTAAGCGACGCCTCGCCACCGAAGGTTACGGTACTTTCCTGGGTCGATGTCGATCCGCTTCCGCACGCAGTGGCAAGGAACGAGGCCGAGAGTGCTACGAGCAGGAGGCTGCGAGGACGGGCGATCATGGCGAGTCCTTTCGATGGTGAGTCGGAGCGGTGACGGAGTTAGCGGTACGCCGCAGCGAAAGCTGAGTGCGGCGGGTCGAAACCGGCGTGGGGGCGGTGGCGCTTGTCTTTCTCGCGCGGTCCGCGAACAATGAGGGTTCTGCGTCGCCTTCCTCATGCCATGGAACCTCCCCAGTCCGAATCCCTGCCGCGCTCGGCCGCCGGTGCCGCTGATCTGCACGATCTTCGCGAGGCCTTGCGTCGATTCTCCGCCGAGCGCGATTGGGATCAGTTCCATACCCCCAAGAATCTTGCGATGGCGCTCAGCGTCGAGGTCTCCGAGTTGCTCGAGCACTTTCAGTGGCTGACCGCCGAGCAGTCGGCGTCGCTCGACACCGATACGCGCCAGCAGGTGCGCGAGGAACTGGCCGACGTGCTGTTGTACCTCGTGCGCCTGGCGGATCGTCTCGATGTCGATCTGCTGGTCGCGGCGAAGGAGAAGATGGTCCGCAACGCAGAGAAGTATCCCGTGGAGAAAGCTCGCGGCAGCAGTCGCAAATACACGGAACTCTGAGGCATTTCAGTTTGACAGCCGCGATTCGCGACGGCACGCGAAGTCGCGATCGACAGGCTGGCGCTCGCACGCGATCGGGCGCATGCGGCATCGCCGGCATTTGCTTCTCGTTGATTCGGTAACGCACCAGGCCGGTCGTCTCGGGGCAAGCCGGCCTGGGCCGCGCCACAGTCGGCCCGATCTGCGCGTCGGGTCGCCATAACGCGACCATCCTTTCGTCAGGATTGCCTTCGAAGATGGAAACCTCACCGTGCCCGTGCCCTGTCGAGGTTACTCATGCCCTGGACCTTCTCCCATCCTGCCGCTGTTCTGCCCCTGAAGCGGTTCTGTCCACGCTATCTGAGCTTTCCGGGGTTGCTCGTCGGATCGCTCATGCCCGATCTCGGTTATTACCTCGGCGAGTTCGGTCTCGCGCGAACGGCGCACTCCTTGCTCGGCGGCGTCTTCGTCTGCCTGCCAGCGGGGCTGATCCTGTTGTTCGTGCTCGCGACGTTGCGTGATCCGCTGCTATTCCTTCTGCCGAGCCGGCATCGGGAGGTCATGGATCAGGTCATGCCCGCGATCGGGCGACCGACCCTGCGATCCATCGGCATGCTGAGTGCGTCGATCGTCATCGGCGCCTGGAGCCACGTCGCGTGGGATGCATTCACGCATGACGGGCGCTGGGGGCAGGTGCAGCTGCCGTGGCTCGGCGATACTGCATGGACCCTCGGCGGTGTAGCCATCCCCTTCTACGCCGTCCTGCAGCATGCGAGCACGCTGATCGGGGCGGTGGTGCTCATGGCGGGATATCGAAGCATGCTCCGCCGGAGCGGGACGGGACAGCGCCGCGACGCGGACCTGCTCGGAGACCGGCACCGCTGGAACCTCATCCTAACGCTCGTCTTCGCGTCGGCCAGCATCGCGGTGATCACGGCCGGGATTGCGGCGCAGGGGGCAACGTCCTGGCATGCCGTTCACGTTTTCGCGTTTGCGGCGGCTATCCATGGGACTGTGTCCTTCGTCGTCCTTTATGCGGCGACTGCACTCATGGTGTACGGGCAAGCCGGAAGGCGCGCCGGGTAGGCGGTTAGGCGTCCGGCGCGCCGCGGTTCATGACCTCGGTCGCGCCTGGTTAGGCGATAGGCGCGCTTCGCTTCATGGCTTTCCGAGCGCTCGGCCTTCAGGCCGTCTCGGTATAGCAAAGTGCGCTGCATGCCTACGCCTCGCGCGCGCGATCCCGCTTCCTCGTTTCGAGAAGCCAGACCTGCGCTAAGCCACCCCGTGCTTCCTGACCACGCCAGCGCGCGCCTCCAGCCGTCGTCTGCCGCTTCCTTGCGTTAGGACGGGCGGTAATCGGCGTTGAAAGCGTGAGGCATGTCGTGATAGAGATGGATCATCGAAGGCTTGCCGGCCTTCTTCAGCGCTTCGTTCATGCGCTCCACCGTATCGTTCGGAATGCCGGCATCGGCGCCGCCGTAGAGTCCAAGGACCGGCGCGTTGATTCGATCCACGACATCGAGCGGGTGCATCGGCGTGAGTTCGGTCTTGTCGCCCACGAGCCGCCCGTACCAGGCGACGCCTGCGTCGATTTGGGGATTGTGTGCCGTGTAGAGCCAGGTGGTGCGACCCCCCCAGCAGAAGCCGGTGATGCCGAGCTTGTCCACGTTGCCGCTGTTCTTGCCTGCCCAAGCGCCGGTGGCGTCGAGATCGCTCATCACTTGCGCATCTGGCACCTTGCTCACGACCCTCGCGAAGATCTGCTTGTTGTCCTTCAGCTGTGACACATCGCCCTGACGGTGATACAGCGAAGTCGCAATCGCCTCGGTTCCCGCGATCACTCGTCCGGCAGCGCTTTGATGCGAGCCCAGTTGCCATCGCGATCGCGATGCTATCCAATGGGCGTGAGGAGGAAACCCAACCATGCGCGTTATCGTCCTGCTTGCATTGCTATGCGGCGTGGCGGCCGGGGTGCCGGCTCAAACGTACCCTTCGAAGATCGTACGCATCGTGGTGCCGTATGCGGCCGGCGGGCCGGCGGACATCGTAGCTCGCATCGTCGCACCCGGCATTTCGTCGCAATTGGGACAGTCCGTCGTCATCGAAAATAGAGGCGGTGCGGCAGGGCATGTGGCCGGTGCCGAAGTCGCTCGGGGGCCCGCCGATGGCCACGTGATCGTCCTGACCACCATTGCGCACAACGCGGCGCATTCGATGTACGCGAACATCGGTTACGACCCTGCGAAGGACTTGAGGCCTGTCGTGGTCATCGCGGAGGCACCGAGCGTACTCGTCGTGCATCCGTCGCTGCCGGTCAAGTCGGTGGAGTCGTTGGTGGGTCTTGCGCGGGCCAACCCCGGCAAGCTCACTTACGGTTCCGCAGGCGCGGGTTCGGCGCTCCACATGGCGGCGGAACTGTTCAAATATCTGAGTGGTACCGACATCACGCACGTACCCTACAAGGGGAGTGCGCCCGCACTGGCCGATCTCATGGGCGGGCAGATCACCATGATGTTCGACAGCTTCCCTTCGGCGATTCCGCACGTGCGCTCCGGCAGGTTGCGTGCGATCGCGGTCACCGGGAGGCAGCGCGCGTCCGGGCTGCCGGAGTTGCCGACGATCGCTGCTTCCGGGCTGAAAGATTACGAATCGGTCCCCTGGTACTCCATATCGGCCCCGAGCGGCGTGCCGGATGCGGTGGTGCGTCGTCTCAACGACGTTGCAAACAAGGCGCTCAAAGCGCCGGAACTCGCGGCGCGCTGGCAGACGCTTGGCCTGACGCCGGTGGGCGGATCAGCGGAGGACGCCGCACGCCGCAACGATGTGGAAACGCGGCGGTGGTCGCAGGTGATCAAGGCGGCCGGCATTCGGCTGCAGTAGATTTGTGTCGGTGCTTCATTGCCTGATCACGATATGAAGGCCTTGGGCAGCGGCTGAGTACCACCATTTCGTCCCAGCGTGGACGAGCGATGGCCTTTGTACCCCTTCGAGGGCCTTGCGGTCGTCACCGCCGCCCGCGCTTTTTCCTGTTGACCGCGTTGGACAGGCCTTGGATTTCGAACCTCTCGAAGCGGGCCCACGCCGGGCAAGCGATTCGCGGCAGTCGCCGGCATATCGCAACTTATGCCGGGGCGCACGACCGCGTCGCGCGCAAGTTCGCTTGCGATCGACCAGCCAACCATGGGAATGAAAGCGTGAGATCTGCCGCCATACACCAATCCCCGCAGGGTTCCGCAAACCCCAGCCTCGCCGAGACGTTTCATGCGCTCTCCTGGCGTGCCTGGGGCCAGCTCGTGATCGAGGCGGCGCGCGAGATGTCGCGCCATCGAACGTCGATCATCGCCGCCGGCGTTGCGTTCTATGCCCTGCTCGCGCTTTTTCCGGGTCTGGCCGCGCTGATCGCCTTTTACGGACTGCTGCTCGACACCTCGCAGGTGACCGACCAGGTCGCTTCCATGGCGACGATGCTGCCTGCGGAAGCGGCCGACATCATTCTCGGCCAACTTCGCGGCCTGACCGAAAGCAGCCGGGCAGGGCTGAGCTTCGGCGCACTCACGGCCCTCGTCCTCGCCCTGTGGAGTGCTTCGCGCGCCGTCAAGGCGTTGATGGAGGCACTCAACTTTGCGTTCAGCAAAGAGGAAAGTCGAAACTTCGCGAAGCTCAATGGACTGGCGCTGCTTCTGACGCTCGGCGGCATGGTGGGCGCGTGCATTGCCGTCGGCGCGGTGATCGCCCTGCCGATCATCGTGAATGCGCTCGGTCTGACCGCTGTATTGGGAGGGCTGATCGGCTTCGCACGCTGGCCGATTCTCGCGATCGGTATGGTCGTAGCGCTGACCATCGTGTATCGCTACGGGCCGTGTCGCACTCGTTCGGCGCGCATCCGCCTGAGCGCTGGTGCCGTCATCGCGACGGTGCTTTGGCTGGCGGGGTCATGGCTTTTCTCCCTGTACGTCGAGAATTTCGGCCAGTTCAACGAGACGTATGGGTCGCTCGGCGCCATCGTGATCCTGCTCTTCTGGCTCCTGCTGTCGGCGTACGCCATCCTGCTCGGCGCCGAGATCGACGCTCAACTCGCACTGCGGAATCTGCAGGCGGATGACGCCTGATCGCGTAGCGTTCGCGCGACGCTACGGCGAGCAAGGTCTGTTCCCCTTGTCGCCGGGGCCGTTGCTAGTGCGCCGTATACCCGCCGTCGATGCAGATGTCTTCGCCCTGCAGAAACGTCGACGTCGTCGTGGCAAGAAAGAACGCAATCTCGGCGACTTCCTCGGGTTCGCCCATGCGACCGGCCGGCACGTAGTCGCGGATGCGTCGTGCAGTCTCGGCCGGGTCTTGCGCAGTGCGTGCCATCGCGAATCCCGTGTTGATCGGGCCGGGGCTGATGGAGTTGACCAGGATATTGTCCCGACCGAGTTCATAGGCCATCGACTTCGTCAGGTGAATGAGTGCGGCCTTGGTCAATCCGTAGAGCGCGCGCTTGTCGTAAGTGACGTGGCCCAGTTGGCTCGCGATGTGGATGATGCGCCCGCCGCCCTGGCGTCGCATGATCGGCAGCACGGCCTGGCTCGCGAAAAACGGAGCTGCGAGGTTGACGCCGACGACGTGATCGAAGTCGTCGCGCGAGTACTCGCCGAAGGCCACCGGCACGCGAACGCCGGCATTGTTGACCAGCACGTCGATGCGGTCGAAGCGGGTGGCCGCCTCCTCGATCATGCGTTCCGCCGCGCCGCGTTCGGAAAGATCATGGACGCCGTAGTGGATGACACCGGCGTCGGGATAGGCGCGGCATGCTCGCTGCGCGTGTTCGAGCTGATCGATGCCGACTCGATCGACCAGGAAGACCGATGCGCCTTCGCGGGCGTAGCGCTGCGCAATCGCATTGCCGATGCCCTTGTGTGAAGCGGCGCCCGTGACGATCGCGACTTTTCCGGTGAGTGCGGCCATGTGCGTTCCTTCGTCTATTGCTCGCAGTGGGCGCCCAGGCCTACGAGCGACTCGGTGTTTGATCGCCGTGGGTGGGCGGTCGAACCAGCGTCAGGTTCACGAATCCAGGGCCTGGCCCGGGTGTTCGAGCATTTCAGCCAGCTCGTCCAAAAATCTGCCTGCCGGCACGCCGTTCACGATGCGATGATCATAGGTCAGGGAAACAGGAAGCACGCGGCGCACGCTCCAGCCTTTGGGATCCGTTTCGTCCACCACCATCTTCGCCGCCGCCCGCCCGATGCCCAGCACGGCGGCTTGCCCGGGCGTGAGTGCGGGGGTGGCCCAGGTCACCGTGCGCAGCATCCCGTAGTTGCTCAGTGTGAACGTTGCGCCGCTCACGTCGTCCTTGGTCAGTGCGCCGGCCTGGGCGCGTTGCTGGCGAGCTGCAAGTTCCGTCACGATGCCGGCGAGCGATTGCTCGTCGGCGCGCTTGATCACCACGGCAAGCAGATCGTCGGACGGCAGCGCCAGGGCGACGGCAATGTTCACCTCGGCATACTCGATTACCGTTTGATCCTCGATCGTGGCGTTGAGTCGAGGGTACTTTCGCACGCAGGCGGCGATCGCCTTGACCAGGAGGTGGGTGAGGGTGAGCCCCGGAATCTTCTCGCGCAAGGATTGCGCGTGCGCGAGCAATGGCCCGGCATCGATCTCGGCCATCGCAGTCACGTGCGCAGTGGTCTGTATGCCTTCCAGCGTGCGGTTGGCGACGACGCGCTGAATGCCGCGCAAAGGAATGCGCCGTGCAACCGGAACCCCGTTGACGGCATCCGGGTCGCCTGCGGCCGGCGTGCTCATGCCTTGCGGTTCGCCATCAGGCGGCGTGCGGCATCGACGACATGTCGGGCCGTGGGCAGGGCGTGGGGACGCACCTTGCCGCTCGGGACGGGCACCGGTGCGGCGCCGATACGGACGACGGGTGCCACGAGGAGGTCCGGGGCTTCGTCCATCACGCTAGCGACGATCTCGGCGCCGATTCCGCCAGCGACCCACGCTTCGTGCACGGTGATGAGTCGGCGCGTGCGGCGCACCGATGCGACGATGGCGTTGCGATCGAGCGGACGCAGGCTGCGCAGATCGAGCACTTCGATCTCGATGCCTTCGGCGGCGAGATCGGTCGCGGCACGCATCGCGAGCGGGACCGAACTGCCGACGGCGACCACGGTGATGTCGCGTCCTTCGCGCGCCACGCGGGCCTGACCGATCGGCGTTTCGAAGTTCTCGTTCGGTACGGCGGCGCGTGCGGCATGCGAGAGGCTCATGCCTTCGAAGAAGAGCACCGGACCTGCGTCGCGGATGGCAGCTGTCATCATCCCCTTGGCATCGGCGGGTGTGGCGGGCATCACCACCTTCCAGCCCGGCACGTGCGCGAACCAGGCAGAGTAGTCCTGCGGATGGCCGCCATAAGGCCCATCGCCGACTCGCGTGCGTACGACCATCGGAACGCGCGCGGAGCCGCCGGACATGTAATGAAGATTCGGCGCCTGATTGATGAGCTGATTCATGGCGGCGGGCAGGAACTCGCCGAAGCTGATCTCGACGATCGGCCGCTGCCCGAAGAGGGCAGCGCCTACAGCCGCGCCGACCATGGCGGACTCGGAGATCGGCGCTTCGCGGATGCGCTTCGGGCCGAACGCTTCGATCAATCCCTTCGTGCCCTGCATGGAGCCGCCCATCGCGCCGACGTCCTGGCCGATGTAGAAGACACGCGGATCCTCACGCATGGCGCATGCGATCGAATCGATGACCGCTTCCATGTGGGTGAGTCGACGACTCGGCACGGTGCTCATGGGGACACCTCGTCGAGGCCCAGTTCCGCTTCGCCGGCATCGGGCAGGGCGCGCACGGATTCCATCGTGACGGCGACATACGATCTTGCGGCATCGCGCAGCCGCGCCAGATCCGCAGCCGTTGCCTCACCCTGACGAACGAGTCGGTCGCCTTGGCGCGCGAGCGGATCTTCGAGGCGAGTTTCGCCGCCGATCGGTCGATAGTCCTGAGGGTCGCCTGCCCAGTGTCCCTTGGCGCGCCAGGTCTTCGCTTCGATGAGGGACGGTCCCTTGCCTGCGCGAGCGCGTGCGACGGCTTCGGAGGTCGCTCGCCGCACGGCGTTCAGGTCGTTGCCGTCCACTTCGGAGCCGGGCATCCCATAGCCCGCGGCGCGACTGGCGACCGAGGCGGGCAGATAGTCCCTGGCCGCTTGCGAGATTGCCCAGCCGTTGTTCTGGCAAACGTACACGATGGGCAGACGCCAGGTCGCGGCGAGATTGATGTTCTCGTGGAAGTCACCGCGGTTCGACGTGCCGTCCCCGAAGCTGCAGACGCAGACGCGATCGGAGCCTTCGTGCTGGAAGGCCAGGGCCGCGCCGGTTGCCACTCCGATGCTCGTGCCCAGATCGCCGGCCACCCAGGGCACGATCTGCAGATCGATCGGGCCGAGGAAGGGCACCGAGCGACCCTTGTTGTAGCCGCCGGTCTTGCCCAGCACTTGCGCTGTCAGGCGGACGATATCGGCGCCGCGCATCAGGTAGACCACGAGCGGGTCGCGGTAATGAGGAGCGACGGCATCGTCTGCGCGCAAATCGCAGAATGCGCCGATCATTGCCGCCTCTTCGCCGGCGCTCGGGAACCAGCGCGGGTTCGCGCCGCACAGTACGTCGTCGAGTTCGCGCGAAAGTGCCATCCAGCCGTAAAGGCGCAGCCCTTCGTTTAGACGCGTGGCCTCGGTCGGTTCCAGTATCGGTAGATCGACCATGTCTCAGCGACTCGACTCGGCCAGTGCCCGATCGATGGCAGCGGTATCGCGTGGTTCATCGGGCGCAGCAATGACGGCCAGGGCTTCACCCGACTTCATGATCTGCCCGTCGCCCGCAAGAATGCGTGCGAGGACGCCCGACGCGGAGGCGACCACTTCGATATTGGCCTTGTCGGATTGCACCTCGAGCAACGGCTCGCCTTCGGTGATGGTGTCGCCGACGGCCTTGAGCCAGACGACGACCTCGGCTTCGCCCGTGCTGGCGCCGAGGTCCGGGAGTCGGAGGATGTTCATCGCGTGATCTCTCGTTGTCTTATGCGGCAAGAGGCCTCGGCGGTGGGGGACATCGAGGCCTCTCGGTGGAGCGAAGGATTGTAGCGCAAGGCGGATTGCGGACGGACCGTCTCGGACCGCCCCCCGAGGGGGGGCAGGCCGTGCGGTCACGCTGGACACATTCGACTGGATGCCGGGACCGTGGGGACGCTCAAGGCAGCGGACACATCGGTCAAGGCGTGAGATCCGACGTCATCGGGATCTGGCACCTGGCACGCGCTCATTCAGCCGACCCACATAACCGGTACGAAACCACTCGGGCATCGGCGACTCGTCCGGTGCCCCGAACGAGGCGCGCCTGCGCGTGAGGTCGGCGAACACGTCTTCCGCGAACTGGATGAACGCACGCACCGCGGCGGACTTTCGGGCACCGCGTCGATACATCAGCGACACAGGTGGCGCTTCGTGTCCGATCCAATCGCGCAGTACGAGTTCGAGTCGACCTGAGGTCAGGCTGGGCAGCAGAGTCAGATCGTTGGCGAATATGACCCCGACGCCTTCCTCGGCTGCCCTCACCTGGGAGTCGCGGTCATCGAAGACCATGGCAGGCGTGGTGATCACCGTTTTTCGAATGCCGTTGCAGCTGAAGAGCCACCGATCGATGATCACGCCGCGGGGGACGCGATGCGCGAGCAGCGTGTGCGTCGCCAGATCCACCGGATCGGCGGGTCGGCCCTGACGATCCCAATAGGCCGGCGAGGCCAGCACCGAATGCCGACCGCGTCCGAGTTGGCGCGCGATCCAGTCGCCGGGCTCCTGAAACCCGACGACCAGCAATACATCGCAGGCGCGTGCGGTGGGTTCGTGGGCGTAGTTCAGACTCCGGAAATCCAGCTCCAGCTCCGGTTGTGCCGAGCGGAAGCTGTTCAGGTGGGGCATGATGCAGTTGAGTGCAATCGAACGCGATACACCGACGACCAATCGTCCCCGCGCATGCAGACGACGTGAAGCGAGCGTCTGCTCGGCTTCGCGAAGTTCTGAAAGCAGCCTGCGGCAGCTTGCAATGTAGCGTTCCCCGTCGGTCGTGAGCAGTACCTGGCGAGACGCTCGTCGAAGCAGGAGCGCACCGAGTTGACGCTCGAGAGCGGCCACCATCTTGGTCACCGCAGGCGGGCTGACATCGAGCTGACGAGCCGCTTCACTGAAGGAGCCGGCATCCGCCGTTCTGACGAAGTATTCGATAGCGCGAAGCTTGTCCATGTTCTTGTCATCGTTAACCAAACGTTAATCGTCGCTGAAACAAACGGACCTTGTCCACGACTGTCGTTGCAGATAGCGTTCGTGTCATCACGATGACGAACGGAGGGGGCGATGAATCGATATCTGACAATGCGTGCGGTCGTGCTCGGTTTGAGCCTCGCAGCACTCGGGTGCGCCGACGCGCAGGCCTGGGAGCCGCGGCGACCCGTTCGCTTGATCACGGGGGCCGCCGGTGCGGTACTCGACATCACCGCACGGCAGATCGCAGAGCGCATCGGTCCGTCATTGCGCCAACCGATCGTCGTCGACAATCGGGGCGGCGCGGGCGGAATTGCGATGATGGATACCCTCGCGCGTGCCGCGCCCGACGGGCATACCCTCGGATTGGCCACGTTCGTCGAGATGACGGTCAATCCATGGCTCTACGAACGACTGCCCTACGATCCCACACGGGATTTCGCCCCCGTCACCGCGCTGTTCACCGGTCCGCAGCTTCTGGTCACATCCCCCTCGTCGTCCTTCACGGATCTGCCTGCCCTGCTCCGCGCTGCGCGTAGCGAGCCTGGCCGCTACTTCTACGGCACTTCGGGGGTCGCCAGGCCGCCTCACATCTTCATGGAGAAGTTCAAGCTCGTGGCCGGCATCGATCTTCCCCACGTGCCGTACCGCGGTGGTCCCCCCCTGATGCTTGCTACGATGGGCGCAGAGGTCGCCGTGGCCATGGAAGGGACACCAGTCACCGTACCACTCGTTCAATCCGGGAAGCTCAGAGCGTTGGCGGTCACGGGCCCTCGACGCCTGGCCGCGTTGCCCGACGTACCGACCTTCGCCGAGCACGGCATCGATGGCGTCGGGCTCAGTTGGGTCGGGGTCTTCGCGCCGCGTGGCACACCCGAGGAAGCAATCGATCGACTGAACAAGGAGATCCGCAGCGCGTTGCAGAGCGCGGAGATTCGACAGGCCTACGCGCTTGCGGGTCGCGATCCGATCGGCAATCCGTCCAACGAGCTGGCCGCTTGGGTTCGACGCGATCTGGCGGAGTGGCGTCAGGTCATTCGCAGCACCGGAATTCGGCCCGATTGAAATGGACGTAACGAGCGAACCGGGGCGGGTGCTCGATCTGATCAACGGATGTTGGACGACGCAGGCCGTTTGCGCAGGCGTAGAACTCGGCGTATTCGACGCGCTCGATACGCTTCCCGCCACGGGCATCGACCTCGCGCAGCAACTGGGTACCGATGCAGACGCCACATCGCGGCTGCTCGCTGCACTGGCAAGTCTGGGCATGTGTGCGCGCTCGGACGCCGGCATCTACCGATTGACCGATCGTGGTCGACTGCTCGCCGCGCGACACCCGAACAACTTGCAGGGCTGGGCGCTGCTGACCGGCCGCACGCTGTGGGATCCGTGGCAGGGTCTTGCAAAGAGCGTGCGTACCGGACGCCCGCATCATCGCAGCGTCGGCGAGACGGATCGCTTCCACCGACTGGACGGCAACGACGCCGAGGCACTCGTCTTTCAACGCGCGATGGCCGCGACGACGCGTTCGCTCCTGCCGACGGTCGTGCCGGAGATCGCCAAGCACCTTTGCGACTGCGTTTCTCGTGCCGGCACTTTGGTGGACGTGGGTGCGGGGCACGGCGAGCTTCTCGCCGCGCTGTTGGGTGTGATGCCCGACTGGACGGGAATTGCATACGATCTTCGCTACGCCGGTCCGTTCGTCGAATCGACCCTACGGCAGCACAATTTGGGCGCGCGTGCTCGGTTCGAGCAAGGCAGCTTCTTCGAAAGTGTTCCCAGGGCTGACGCGATCGTCCTCAAGAGCATTCTGCACGACTGGCATGATGCACAAGCGACCCGAATCCTTGCGTGCTGTGAACGAGCCTTGGTTTCGCATGGTGCAGTGGCGATCGTCGAACGGTTGATGCCCGAGCACACGATCGATTCGCCCGAGCATCGACGTCTGGCACGCGCCGACCTGAACATGCTGGTCGGGCCCGGCGGGCGCGAGCGTTCGCTGCAGGAGTTCGAGCATCTGCTGCGCGTGGCAGGGCTTCGGATGAGCTCACATCAGTCGGTCGGATCGGGCTTCAGTGTCGTCTTCGGTGCACGTTGAGATAGATCAACGGTCGGGGTCGAACGCGGCGTATGATTTTTTCATTATCGGCCACGGAGCGGTGCACTCGCGGGTGGCCGCGGTGCTTGATCTCACGCCCGAACCCTCGGATGCGTGGGGCGCGCCGCGCGGTGGCGACACTGCGCCGATGAGAATCGAGCGCTGTCCTACGCTCTAAGGTCGCCGAACTTTCCGGCGCCGAGTTCGCAACGTCAGTTGGCCTTCGCTCCCGCTGCCCTGACCAGATTGCCCTTGGCCGTGGAGTCGGCCTTGATCTGCGCTGCGAACTCCGCGGGCATCGAATCTCTCGCTGGCTGGTCGGATGACGCTCGGCACTCGCATTCGGAAATCGAGCCTGAGACCATAGCCGAGAATTGTGGCGAACGGATGCGGCCAGACGGGCCGCGCGATGCTTGGGCGGTCCTCGATCCGGTCGGGTCGAGGCGTGCGTGGAACGGATGCCGCGCGTCTTCGTCGAACTGTCACGCAGGGGTGCTAACGTAGACTAAGCCGCATCGCGCCGTAAAGAACACAATGGATGTGTGCATGGATCTTCCGGTTCAAGCCACCGTGCTGCCGGCGGCCCACTGCCGAGGACGCGCACGAGAACTGCGTAGCATCCTCGACCCCGAGTGGCCGCCCCCCTGTGCACGTGTGCGCTGCCAGCGCCTTGCGTCGTGCCCCCGGACAGGCGACCCAGGCCGTACGTAAATCGAACGCGACCACGCAAGGATCCTCATGATCGACACCCACGAACTCAAGCAGCTCAATGCCTATTGGCGTGCATGCAACTATCTTGCCGCCGGCATGATCTACCTGCGCGACAACCCGCTGCTGCGCGAGCCGCTGCGCCCGGAGCACATCAAGGAGCGCCTGCTCGGTCACTGGGGGGCGAGTCCTGGACTGAGTTTTACCTGGGTGCACCTGAACCGACTGATCGTCAAGTACGGTCTGGATGCGCTATTTCTCGCCGGACCCGGTCATGGCGCGCCGGGGGTGCTGGCGCCGGCCTATCTCGAAGGCACCTACAGCGAGGTCTATCCCGACAAGAGCGAGGACGAGGCCGGCCTGCGCCGCTTCTTCAAGTCGTTTTCCTTCCCGGGCGGCATAGGCAGCCATTGCACGCCGGAAATGCCCGGATCGATCCACGAAGGCGGTGAGCTGGGCTACAGCGTTTCCCATGCGTTCGGCGCCGCCTTCGACAATCCGGATTTGCTGGTTGCAGTCATGGTCGGCGATGGCGAGGCCGAGACCGGTCCGCTCGCCACGTCCTGGCATTCGAACAAGTTCCTAAACCCGATCCGCGACGGCGCGGTGCTGCCCATCCTGCACCTCAACGGCTACAAGATCCACAACCCGACGCTGCTCGCGCGCATCTCGCACGATGAACTCGAAAACCTTTTCCGGGGCTACGGCTGGACGCCGTACTTCGTCGAGGGGGATGAGCCCATGGCCATGCATGAGCGGATGGCCGAGACGCTCGAGCGTTGCGTGCTGGAGATTCGGGACATCCAGGCGCAGGCGCGCGGTAGCGGCACGCCCCATCGACCGCGCTGGCCGATGGTCGTATTGCGTTCGCCCAAGGGCTGGACCGGACCGGCGCAAGTCGACGGCAAGAAGGTGGAGGGCTACTGGCGTTCTCACCAGGTCCCGCTGGCCGGCGTGCGCGAGCAGCCGGCTCACTTGCAGCAGCTGGAGGCCTGGCTGCGCAGCTACGAGCCGGATGCGCTGTTCGACGAGGCAGGCCGGCTGCGCCCGGAGTTGCGGGCGCTGGCGCCCAAGGGCAACCGGCGGATGAGCGCCAACCCGCACGCCAATGGCGGTCTGCTGCGGGGCGATTTGCGTATGCCGGACTTCCGCGACTATGCAGTGGCGTTGCCGGGTCCCGGTACGTTGCGCGCCGAGAACACGCGACCGCTCGGGCGTCTTCTGCGTGACGTGATGCGTGACAATCCCGACCGCTTCCGGGTGTTCGGTCCGGATGAGAACGCATCGAACAAGCTCGATGCAATCTACGAGGTGACGAAGAAGACCTGGCTCGCCGACATCCTGCCGGAAGACGCCGGCGGCAGCGAGATTTCCCCGGATGGCCGGGTGATGGAGATGCTCTCCGAACACACCATCGAGGGCTGGCTCGAGGGCTACCTGCTCACCGGACGCCATGGCTTTCTATCGAGCTACGAAGCGTTCGTGCACGTGATCGACTCGATGTTCAATCAGCACGCCAAGTGGCTGGATATGAGCAAGCAGGTACCTTGGCGCGCACCGGTGGCTTCGCTCAACCTGCTCATCACTTCGACCGTATGGCGTCAGGACCATAACGGCTTTACCCATCAGGATCCCGGCTTCCTCGATCTGGTGGTCAACAAGAGCCCGGCAGTCACCCGCATCTACCTGCCTCCCGACGCCAATACGTTACTGGTCACGGCCGCCGGGTGCCTGCAGAGCACCGATCTCGTCAACGTGATCGTGTGCGACAAGCAGAATCACCTGCAGTATCTCGACATGGACGCGGCGATCCGCCATTGCACCAAGGG
>LNFM01006679.1_pt1 | contig 133493 bp, 119 predicted proteins | sample 596031 | NCBI WGS metagenome assembly LNFM01 (sample SAMN04254537, study PRJNA301005) | activated carbon metagenome | isolation source: dual media filters at the Ann Arbor, Michigan drinking water treatment plant | place: USA: Ann Arbor | reverse complement strand
GGGGCGCGGCGGCGTCGAAGCGGGCCCGCGCCAGGCGGCTCTCGGCCTCCGGCCAGGATGACTCGCGGGGCGCGCCCTCGTCACCGGCCCACAGTCCCACCGACACGCCCCGCCCGCCGCCGGTGGCGACCGAGCGGGCGATGCTGGCCGCCGCCACCACCGCCAGCTCGCGGTCCTCCGGCGAGGCGCCGGACTGCGGCGAGAGATCGAGCATCACCGTGGCGATTCGGCCGCCGCCGTCCTCCGGGCGGAACACCTTGGTGTGCAGCCGGCCCCGCTTGGCGGACTGGCCCCAATGCACGCGGGACAGGGGGTCGCCCTGCTGGTACTCCCGCACGCCCTCAAGGCTCGAGACATCCTCGCCGCTCAGGGCGAGCCTGCCGCGCTGGCGGCCGCCGAGCGCGGAGGTGGTGTCCGCCGCGGGGAGGGCCTCCGGCACCACCAGCACACGCTCGGCCGCAGCGCCGGACCGCCGGGTGGCGGTGGCGAGCCCCAGGCCGTCGCCGATGCGGATGGCGAGCGGTGGCAGCACGTGGTCGCCGCGCCGCGTCGCGGGGATGGCCACGCGGGTCACGCCGTTGCCGGAGCGGATGGCGCGCTGCGGGCCCAGCGAGCGCAGGCCGGCGTCCACCTCCCACTCCAGCAGGCGGATCGCGGTGAGCGACGCCGGCCCGCCAGTGACGGTCACGATCGCCTCGGATGCCTCCCCGGCCCGCGGCCGCGCGGGCCGCAGCGTCCGGGTGGCTCCGATTCCCCGCGAGGCCAGGGCGGTGAGCAGCAGGGCGCCGGCCACCAGGAGGATGAACCCGACCCCCAGCGGCGCCAGGGCGGCGGTGCCGAAGCCGCGCGCCGCGACCAGCGCGGCCACGCCGGCCAGCGCCAGGGCGGCGCCGCGCCCCGTGGGGCGCACGGGCAGGGCGCGCGGTGCCGGGACGCCCGCCCGGTCAGGCAAGGGGGACGGGCGTCGACCGGAGCGCGTCCTCCACGACCTCCCCGGCGTCCACCGCCCGTGCGCGTGCGTCCGGGGTGAGCAGCAGGCGGTGGGCCAGCGACATCCGGGCCATGGCCTTCACGTCCTCGGGCAGGGCGTACGCCCGGCCCTGCACGAGCGCCCGGGCACGCGCCACGCGCAGCAGCGACAGGCCGGCGCGGGGGCTGGCGCCCAGGTCGGCGCGCGGGTCGCTGCGCGTCGCCCGCACCAGGCCCACCACGTAGTCGGCCAGCGCCGGGTCCACGTGCACCTCAGCGAGCGCCGACTGGGCGGCGATGAGCGTGCGCTCGTCGGCCACCACGGGCACCTCGTCCAGCGCGTCGTGGGTGCTGAGCTCCAGGATCATCGACGCCTCGTCGGCGGCGCTCGGGTACCCGAGGGTCACCCGGAGGGCGAAGCGGTCGAGCTGGGCCTCAGGCAGCGGGAAGGTGCCCTCGTACTCGACGGGGTTCTGGGTCGCGATGACCATGAACGGCTCGGGAACGGGCCGGGTGGTGCCGTCCACGGTGACGTGCCGCTCCTCCATGCACTCCAGGAGGGCCGACTGGGTCTTCGGCGACGCGCGGTTGATCTCGTCGACCAGCACCATGTTCGCGAACACCGGGCCTGGGTGGAACCGGAACGTCCCGTCGCCCTGGTGCCAGACGGTCACGCCGGTGACGTCCGCCGGAAGCAGGTCGGCGGTGCACTGGACGCGGGCGTAGCTGCAGCCGGACGCGCGGGCCAGCGCCTTCGCCAGGACCGTCTTCCCCACGCCCGGCGCGTCCTCGATCATGAGGTGCCCGCCGGAGATGAGGCAGGCCACGCAGGCCTGCGCGGGCGCACGCGGCCACCAGCTCGGAGGCGAGCCGTCCGGCCGCCTCCAACGCGGGGGGTGGCGAGAGTGCCGGATCCGTTGATGCCACGCCGGCGAGGGTAGCAGTGTCCCGCCGTCCGGCGGAGCGCCGCGGTCAGCCGGCGGGGATCGCCCGTCCCCCGACGACGGTGAACGCGATGGGCGCCGCCGCCGAGCGCGCGCGTCCGGCGACCGCCCGCACCGACAGCACGTAGCGCCCCGGCGGGAGGGCCCGTGCCCCTCGCGGCACCAGGACGCGCAGGTCGGAGAGCGCCCGCCAGTTGGTGCCGGGGATCATCCGCCGGGTGAGGCCGGCCACCACGGTGCGGCTCCCGGCGCGGCGGACCACGGCCGTGACCGCGGCCTCCCTGGCCAGGCGGATCGTGATGGTCGCTCCCAGCGGGGCGGACGGGGAACAGCGGCCCACGCGGGTGCACAGCGACACGCGGCCGGCCGTCCGGATGCGCGTGGACGAGAGCTGCACCGAGGCCAGCAGGGCGCCGCGCGGCGGCGGCAGCAGGCGCAGCGACGGCGCCCCCGGGCCCGCGAACGCGAACAGCGTGGAGGCCGGGGCCGCGAACACCCGCGCCTGGCCGAGGAACCGGGCGTAGAGCGTGCCGTCGCCCCCAATGGCCACGGGCGCCATCGGCGCGCGGCCCGGGACGCGCCAGGCCACGGCGCCGTCGGGCCGCACCGCCGTCAGCGGGGAGCCTCCGGCGTACACCAGCCCGTCGCCGCCCACCACCGGACCGTCCGCCGACCAGCGGCCCGGGAGGGACCAGCGCGCCGTCCCGTCCGGGGCGATGGCCAGGAGCGTGCCGGTCGTGGCGATCTCACCCCCCACGATGATCGCCCGGTTCACGGTGACGTACACCGTGCCGTCCGCGCCGATCGCCGGCCGGGACGGCACGGTGAGGCCTGTGGGCACGCTCCAGCGGGCTGTGCCGTCGGCGCCGTATGCCCGGATCGCGGCGCCCCCCGCGGCCGTCGCGCGGTCCTGCGCCACCACCACCCCGCCATCGGGCGCCACGGCGATGTGGACCACGCCGCCGTCGGCGGCGGCGGTCCAGCGCAGTGACCCGTCGGGCCGCCGGGCGACGAGCGCATGCGGGGGATCGCCTCCCTCCCGGCCGAAGATCACGGTGCCGTCGGGGGCGACCGCGACGGTCGGTCCAGCGGACCGCGCCGGTGGCGCCCTCGAGCGCCGCGACCCCCTCGGTGCCGGTCACGTACACGGTGCCGTCCGGGGCGGGCACGATGGTGCGGCCGGAGGCCTCCGGGCCCAGCTCGACCGTGGGGCTCACCCACAGGAGCGCCCCCGACGGCGTGTACGCCGCCACCCGGTTGCCGAAGTCGCGGAACGCGTACCGGCGGTCGTCCGGCCCGATGGCGTCCAGGCCCACCACGGTGCGCACCGCCCGGTACGTGCCCGTGCGGTTCACCAGCAGCGGCAGGCCCGACCCGGTGAGCAGCTCCGGTCCGGCGGAGCCCTCGAGGACGTCGGTGGCGTGCAGTCCGGTGAGCGGCCACCCCGGAAGAAGGGCGGCGCGCTGGGCCGAGACGGCGCCGCTGCGGGCGGTGTTGGCGGGGTCGTGTGCGGGGGCCGGCCAGGTCTCGCCGAGCGCCGGCGGGACGGCGGCGAGCAGCACCGCCGCGGTCAGCGGGAGGGTTCGCATACCGACAGCAGAGCGCATCGGGCGGCACCGCGCATCGGTGGTGGGTCCGGGATCGCCCTGCGGGCGGGACCGGTCAGCGCAGCAGTGTCGCGGCCCGGTCGAGGATCGCCTCGGCGCAGGCGCGCTTGGACCGGCGGTCCAGGTGCAGCTCGCCGTCCGGGCCGATGATCGTGATCGCGTTGTCGTCGCTGCCGAAACCCACGCCCGGCGCGCTGATGTCGTTGTGCACCACGATGTCGACACCCTTGCGGGTACGCTTGTCGCGGGCCCGCTGCAGGCCGGCGGCGCCGGCCTCCGCGGCGAACCCCACCAGCGCCTGCCCGGAGCGCCGGGCCGCCAGGTCGGTGAGGATGTCCTCGGTGCGCTCCAGGCGCACCTCCATGGCGTCCGCCGCGGACTTGTCGATCTTGCCCTCGGCCGCGCGCACGGGCCGGTAGTCGGCGACGGCGGCGGCCATCACCAGCAGGTCGCAGTGCGGGAAGGCCTCCAGGGCCGCGGCGTGCATCGCGCCCGCGGTCGGGGCGTCCAGATACGTCACGTCGCCGCGACGAGGGAGGTCGACGTTCGCGCAGATGACGGTCACCTCGGCGCCCCGCGCCCGGGCGGCGTCGGCGATCGCCCACGCCATCTTCCCGGAGCTGCTGTTGCCGACGTACCGCACCGCGTCGATGGGCTCGCGGGTGCCGCCGGCCGTGATGAGCACGCGGCGGCCGGCGAGCTCGGTGGACACGCCCAGGGCGGCCTCGGCGCGGTCGCAGATCTCGGCGGGCTCGGCGAGGCGTCCCATGCCGACATCGCCATCGGCGAGCAGGCCCGACTCCGGCGGGACGATGTGGATCCCCCGGCGGGCCAGCGTCGCCAGGTTCTCGATCGTCGCGGCGTTCTCCCACATCTTCGTGTTCATCGCCGGCGCCACCACCACCGGCCCATCGAACGCCAGGAAGGATGTCGCCAGCAGCCCGTCGCCGAGCCCCGCGGCCATCTGGGCCAGCGTGTTCGCGCTGGCCGGGCACACCAGCATGAGGTCCGCCCGTCGGGCGAAGTCCAGGTGGTCGTAGCCGGGCTCCTGCGGGCGGCCGAACAGGTCGACCCCCACCGGGCGGCCCGACAGCGACGCGAAGGTCGCCTCACCGATGAACCGGGTGGCGTTCTGGGTCATCACGACGCTCACCGAGTGCCCGCGGCGCTGCAGGATGCGCAGGACGTCCACGGCCTTGTAGGCCGCGATGCCGCCGCTGACCCCCAGGAGGATCTCGGCCATCAGCCGGCCGTCGCCCGGGTGACCCGGTCGACGATGCGCTCCAGCTCGTCGCTGGCGGCGTCGACGTCGTCGTTGAGCACCTTGTGGTCGAACTCCTCCATCGCCTGCAGTTCGATGCGGCTCTCGGCCAGCCGCGCCTCGATGTCCGCGTCGGCCTCCGTGTTCCGGCTCCTGAGCCGGCGCACCAGCTCCTCGAGGGACGGCGGCTCGATGAACACCGAGACGGCGTCGGGCAGGCGCTCGCGCACGGCCCGCGCGCCGCGCAGCTCGATCTCGAGGACCACGGACCGGCCGGCGCCGAGCTGGCGATCCACCTCGGATCGCAGCGTGCCGTAGCGGTTCCCCGCGTAGGTCACGTGCTCAAGGAACTCGCCCGCGTCCACCCGCCGGCTGAACTCGTCCTGGCTCAGGAAGTGGTAGTCCTCGCCGTCCACCTCACCGGGACGCATGCCGCGGGTGGTCGCCGACACCGCCACGCACAGGTGCGGGAGGCGCTGCAGGATCCGCTCGATCAGGGTCCCCTTCCCCGCCCCCGAGGGGCCGGAGATGATGATCACCCGCGGACGCCGGGCGACCGGGATCGCGCCGCCGCCGGGGATCAGCGCCCCAGCAGCTCGACGAGCTCGGCGCGCTGCCGGTCGGACAGGCCGCCGATGGTCTTGCCCTGGCTGATGCGGCAGTGGTTGAGGAAGCGGGTCGCCTTGACCTTCCCGTACTTGGGGACGGCCATGAGCATGTCGAAGACCTTGGCGGTCTGGACATAGTCGGGCGGCTCGGAGATGACATCCGTGATCGAGACGACCCCGTCCTTGAGGTCGCGCTTCAGTTGTGCGCGCATGCTCCGGATCTCGTTCGCGCGGCGCAGGGCGTCCATGCGCTGGTCGAGCGATCGCTCCGGTGCCTGTGAATGGGGTCTCGTGGTCATGGCGTCGCGAGCATAGGGGTCGCGCTCGCCTGCTGACAACGTCAAATGCTCACCCTCGTGTCCGGCCGTCGGGAGTCGACCCTCACGCTCAGGTTGAGGGTCCGACCTTGCAGGGGAATCGTTGACCTGCACCCTAACCTCACACCGCCCGCCGCGCATCGTCCGATGCGCCGCCCACCACACGGGCGGCCGACGAGGACCCGAGGTCCTGCAGCGCGACCGGCTCCATGGCGTCCTCCGCACCGGCCCGCAGGGCCATGGCGGCGGCCTCTGCGGCCTCCATCGTGGTCATGCAGGGCACCCCCGCGCGGATCGCGGCCGCCCGGATCTTCGCGCCGTCGCTGCGCGCGCCCCGGCCGCTGGGCGTGTTGATGACCATCACCACCTCGCCGGCCGCCACGCGGTCGGCGATGTCCAGGCCGTCCTCGGCGAGCTTGGCGACCCGGTCCACCGGGACGCCGGCCGCCTCCCGGACGTGGCGATCAGCGACAGCCCCGCCCGGGTGAGGCGGGCGCCCAGCGCCACCGCCCGCGGCTTGTCCTCGTTGCGGGTGGAGATCGCCACCGTCCCGGAGGTCGGCAGCGCCGCCCCCGCCCCCCGCTGGGCCTTGGCGAACGCCGCGGGGAAGCTGCCGGCAACGCCCATGACCTCCCCCGTCGCGCGCATCTCCGGACCGAGCACCGAGTCGGCCCCGGTGAACCGCGAGAACGGCAGCACGGCCTCCTTCACCGCGACGTGCCGGGGCACCACGCGGTCGGGGAGGTCGAGGTCGGCAAGGGTCTCGCCGAGCATGAGCCGCACCGCGTGCCGGACCAGCGGAACGCCGGTGGCCTTCGCCACGAACGGGACCGTCCGAGACGCCCGGGGGTTGGCCTCCAGCACGAACACGCGGCCGTCCTGCACCGCGTACTGGACGTTCACCAGGCCCACCGCGCCGATGCCCGCCGCGATGGCCGCGGTCTGGTCCTCCAGCTCGGCGACCAGTCGCGGGCCGGCGTCCTGCGGCGGCAGCACGCACGCCGAGTCCCCGGAGTGGATGCCCGCCGCCTCCACGTGCTCCATCACCGCGGCCGTCCAGGTGGACGAGCCGTCGCACAGGGCGTCCACGTCCAGCTCCAGCGCGCCCTCCAGGAAGCGGTCCACCAGGACCACACCCTGCGGCCGCTCCCGTTCCAGGTACTCGCGGACGTCGTCCGGGCCGTCGCAGATCGCCATGGCCCGTCCGCCCAGCACGTAGGACGGCCGCAGCAGCACCGGGTAGCCCACCTCGGCCGCCGCGTGCAGCGCGTCCTCCGGACGGGCGGCCACGCGCCACGGTGGCGCCTCCAGGCCCAGGCGGGAGAGCAGATCGCCGAACCGCCCGCGGTCCTCGGCCAGGTCGATGGCGTCCGGCGAGGTGCCGAGCACCGGGACGCCCTCGGCCGCCAGCGTCGCCGCAAGGCGCAGCGGCGTCTGTCCGCCGAACTGGGCGATCACCCCGTGGGGCGACTCCTGCGCGCAGATGTCGAGGACGGCGTCGAGGGTGACCGGCTCCATGTACAGCCGGTCGCTCACCCCGTGGTCGGTGCTGACCGTCTCGGGGTTGCAGTTCACCATCACCGCGGCGTAGCCGAGCTCGCGGGCGGTGCGCACCGCGTGCACGCAGCAGTAGTCGAACTCGATGCCCTGGCCGATGCGGTTGGGGCCGCTGCCCAGCACGATGATGCTCGGGCGGTCGTCGGAGACCGCCTCGCTGACCGTGTCGAAGGCCGAGTAGTAGTACGGCGTGAGGGCCGCGAACTCCGCGGCGCAGGTGTCCACCGCGTGGTAGCTGGGACGCACGCCGAGCGCCCTGCGCCGCCGGCCCACCTCGAGCTCGGTCGCGCCGGTCGCGTGGGCGATGTCCCGGTCGGTGAGGCCGGCCCGGCGCGCGCGGCGCAGCGCCGGCGCGTCGAGGGCCTCCAGGGCCCCGGCCGTGGCGGCGCGGGCGTCGGCGAAGGCGACGATCTGCCGGCAGAACCAGGGGTCCACGCCGGAGGCCTCCGAGATGCGCTCGGCGCTCGCGCCGGCGCCGGCCGCCCAGAGCATGAGGTCGAACCGGTCCCAGCTGCCCTCGCCCATCATCCTCAGGGCGTCGTCGAGGTCGGCCGGAACCCTCGGGCTCACGTCGAGCTCGCGGGCGGCCATCGCCTTGCCGAACGCCTCGCCGAAGGTGCGACCGATGGCCAGCACCTCCCCCACGCTCTTCATGTGGGTGGTCAGCTCCGAGGACGCGCCGCGCATCTTCTCGAACGCGAACCGGGGGATCTTCAGCGCCACGTAGTCCAGCGTGGGCTCGAAGCTGGCGGGTGTGACGAGCGTGATGTCGTTGGGGAGCTCGTCGAGGGTGTAGCCCACCGCCAGCCGGGCCGCGATCTTCGCGATGGGGAAGCCGGTGGCCTTCGAGGCCAGCGCGGACGAGCGGGAGACGCGCGGGTTCATCTCGATGACCACGATCTCGCCGGTCTCGCGGTTCATCCCGAACTGGACGTTGCTGCCGCCGGTCTCCACGCCCACGGCGCGGATCACCAGCAGGGCCGCGTCGCGCAGCGCCTGCAGCTCCGGGTCGCTGAGGGTCATGGCCGGCGCCACGGTGACCGAGTCGCCGGTGTGCACGCCCATCGGATCGAGGTTCTCGATGGAGCAGATGATCACCGCGTTGTCGTTGCGGTCACGCACCACCTCGAGCTCGAACTCGGCCCAGCCGAGCACCGACTGCTCCAGCAGCACCTGGCCGATGGGGCTCGCGTCGAGCGCCCGGGCCAGTCGGTCCTCCAGGTCGGCCCGGTCGTGGGCGACGCCGCCGCCCTCGCCGCCCAGGGTGAACCCGGGCCGCAGGATGACCGGGTATCCCAGCCGCTCGGCGGCCTCCAGGCCGGACGCGACGTCGGTGATGATCTCGCTGGCGGGGGTCTTCAGCCCCACCCGGTCCATGGTCTCGCGGAACGCCTCGCGGTCCTCGGCGCGGTGGATCGCCTGGGCGTCCGCGCCGATCATCTCGACCCCGTACCGCTCCAGGATCCCGCCGTTGTGCAGGGACATCGCGAGGTTGAGGGCGGTCTGGCCGCCAAGCGTGGGCAGCAGGGCGTCCGGCCGCTCGATGGCGATGACGCGCTCCACGGCCGCCACGTCGAGCGGCTCCACGTAGGTGCGGTCCGCGGTCGAGGGGTCGGTCATGATCGTGGCCGGGTTGGAGTTGACCAGGACCACGCGGTACCCCTCCTCGCGCAGCGCCGCGCAGGCCTGCGTGCCGGAGTAGTCGAACTCGCCGGCCTGGCCGATCACGATGGGGCCGCTGCCCAGGACCAGGATGGTGTGGATGTCGGTGCGCTTGGGCATCAGGCCACCGTCTCGATGAAGCTGCTGAACAGGTACCGGGCGTCGTGCGGCCCCGGGCTCGCCTCGGGGTGGTACTGCACCGAGAAGGCGCGCAGCTCGGGGGCCGCCAGGCCCTCCACGGACCCGTCGAACAGGCTCACGCGGGTCACCTCCACCCCGTCGGGCAGGGCGTCGCCCACCACGGCGTACCCGTGGTTCTGCACCGTCACCTCCACGCGGTCGTCGTCGGTGCGGCGCACCGGATGGTTGGCGCCGCGATGCCCGAACGGCAGCTTCTCGGTGCGCAGCCCCAGGGCGTGGGCCAGCATCTGGTGTCCCAGGCAGATGCCGAACAGCGGGCGGGTGCCCAGCAGCTCGCGCACCGTGGCGATGACCGGGGTCACCGCGGCCGGGTCGCCCGGCCCGTTGCTCAGGAAGATCCCGTCGGGGTCCAAGGCGAGGATCTCCTGCGCCGATGTGCCCGCCGGGACGATCTCCAGCCGGCAGCCGGCCCGGACCAGGCCCTCGGCGATGGAACGCTTCATGCCGCAGTCGATCGCCACGACCCGCGGGCCGTCGGTGCCCATGGCCCGGCGGGGGCCGGCCACCTCGGGCGTCAGGTCCCGGCCGTCCAGGGACGGGTGCTCCTTCACGCGGGCGAGGAGCTCCTCGGGGGCCAGCTCGGTGCTGATGCCGCCGCGCATCGCGCCGCGGTCGCGCAGGTGCCGCACCAGGCGGCGGGTGTCGACGTCCTCGACGGCCACCACGCCCTGGGCGCGCAGCCAGTCGCACCAGCCCACCGGTCCTCCGGATCCCGGGCCGTTGCCTGCCCGGGACATCACGACGCCCGGCGTCCAGGCCCGGTCGCTCTCCATCGCGCTCTCGCCGGCCCCGTAGTTGCCGATCATCGGCGCGGCGAAGGTGAGCAGCTGCCCGTGGTAGGAGGGGTCGGTGACCGCCTCCTGGTAGCCGGTCATGCCGGTGGTGAACACCATCTCGCCCAGCGCGGTGCCGTCCGCGGCCACGCTGCGCCCTTCGAGGACAAGGCCGTCCTCGGTCACGACGAACGCTGTGGGCATGGTCAGCGGACCAGCTTGCTGATGGCCTTGAACTCCGGTGTCCCGGCCACCTCCAGCAGCTCGAACAGCGCCGTCTCCGTGCTGGAGCGCACCGCCCCGGCGGCGACGCACTTGTCGATGCCCGCCTCGCGGTTGGCGGCGGTGCGCGACGAGACGGCGTCCACCGCCAGGTGCACCTCGTGCCCGTGGGCCAGGAGGTCGTTCACGGTCTGGTTCACGCAGACGTGGACCTCGATGCCGCACACCACCCAGCGGCGCAGGCCGGTGGCGGCCAGCGCCTCGTCGAACTCCTCGACGCCGATCGCCGAGAAGCGCAGCTTCTCGACCAGCGGGCTGCCGGCGGGCAGCACCTCGGCGACCTCGGCGACCGTGTGGCCCAGGCCCTTGGGGTACTGCTCGCTCACCAGCACCGGCGCGCCGAGGATGCCGAAGCCCTCGGTGAGGATCCGGCAGTTGCGCACGACCTCGTCGAAGCCGCCGATCACGGGGCGGAACGCCTCCTGGACGTCCACGACGATGAGGCCCACCTCCCCGCGGCGCAGCAGCCCGGGGTGCCGTCCGGTCAGGTCCGCCATGCGATCTGCCCTCCTGCGATGGTCATCGTCACGCGCCCGGTGAGCTCGTCGCCCAGGAACGCCGAGTTGCTCGACTTGCTGCGAAAGCCGTCCGCCCCGACCCGCCAGACGGCATCGGGGTCGATGACGGCCAGGTTGGCGGTCGCCCCGTCGGCCAGCGTGGGCTCGGGCATGTCCAGCACCCGCGCCGCGTCGCCGCTCATGCGGCGGATCAGCAGCTCCAGCGGCATCCGGCCGGTGCGCACCAGGTGGGTGTGCAGGGCCGCGAACGCCGTCTCCAGGCCGGTCACCCCGAACGGGGCCTCCTCGAACGGCAGCTCCTTCTCACTCGCCCCGTGCGGGGCGTGGTCGGTGGCCACGCAGTCCAGGGTGCCGTCGATGAGCGCCTCGATGAGCGCCTCCCGGTCCGCGCGACCGCGCAGCGGGGGGTTCATCTTGCGGGTCGCCGCGTCGAGGTTCTCGCAGTCCTCGTCGATGAGCAGCAGGTGGTGCGGGCTCACCTCGGCGGTGATCCGGACGCCCATCGCCTTGCCGCGCCGGACCTCCTCGATCGTCTCCTTGGCCGAGACGTGGCAGATGTGGATGCGGGCGCCCTCGTAATGGGCCAGCAGCACGTCGCGGCCCACCGCGATGGCCTCCGACACGGCGGGGATGCCGCCCACGCCCAGGCGGGCCGACACGGGCCCCTCGTGCATGCACCCGTCGCCGGAGAGGTGCATGTCCTCCTCGTGCAGCGTGAACGGCAGGCCGGCCAGGCGCTGGTACTGCAGGGCCCGCCGGAACACGGCGGCGTCGGACACCGGGCGGCCGTCGTCCGACAGCGCCACCGCGCCCAGCTCGGCGAGCTCGGCGGCCTCGGTGAGCTGCGAGCCCTCCTGGCCCTTGGTGATGGCGGCGATGAAGCCCACCGGGATCACCGCGTCGCGCTCGGCCAGCTCCAGCAGGCGCACCAGGTCCTGGGCGTCGTCCACCGGCGGCTGGGTGTTCGGCATCGCCGCGATGGCGACGAAGCCGCCGGCGGCGCCCGACAGCGAGCCGCTGGCCAGGTCCTCGGTGTCCTCGCGCCCGGGCGTGCGCAGGTGCACGTGCGGGTCCACGAAGCCGGGCACCACCAGCAGGCCGGTGCCGTCGACCTCCTCCAGCCCGGCGGGGTCCCCGCCGATCACCCCGTCGCGCACGACGAGATCGCCCACCCGGTCGATGCCGGCGATGGGGTCCAGGATGCGGGCGCCGCGGATGACCAGCGAGGCGGCCGGGCCGGGCCGCTGCACCAGGCGGGCGCTCACGCGGCCACCGCCTCGGCCACGGCCTCGGGCGTCCGCTGCGCGCTGCTCTCGGTGAGCAGGTCGTACATCACGGCCATCCGCACCACCATGCCGCTCTCCACCTGGGTGGTGATGAGGGCCGTCGGGTCGTCCGCCAGGTCGTCGGTGATCTCCACGCCCCGGTTCATCGGGCCGGCGTGCATGACCAGCTGCCCGGGCCGCAGCCGGTGGTGGCCGATCCCGTACTGGGTGGCGTACTCGCGCAGGGACGGCACGAACCCGCCCTTGCCCATTCGCTCGTGCTGCATGCGCAGGGCGTAGACGACGTCGGCGTCCGCGATGTCGCGGATGTCGGTGGAGACCTCCACGCCCAGGCCCTCCGCCGCGTCACGGGGCAGCAGGGTGGGCGGCGACACGAAGGTGACCCTCGCGCCCATGGTGGCCAGGGCGATGGCGCCGGAGCGGGCCACGCGGGAGTGCAGGACGTCGCCGACGAACGCCACGTGCAGGCCCTCCAGGGCCCCGGTGGCGCGGCGCAGCGTGTAGAGGTCGAGCAGCGCCTGGGTGGGGTGCTCGTGCTTGCCGTCACCGGCGTTGATGACCGCCGCGGTGGTGTAGCGGGCGGCCGCGGCGCAGGCGCCCGCCGCCTTGTGCCGGATCACCAGGATGTCCGGCTGGTAGGCGTTGAGCGTGAGGACCGTGTCCTTGAGGGTCTCCCCCTTCTCCACCGATGAGCCGGAGCCCTTGACGTTCACCACGTCGGCGGACATGCGCTTGCCGGCCAGCTCGAAGGAGGTGGCGGTGCGCGTGGAGGCCTCGAAGAACATGTTGATCACGGTGCGGCCGCGCAGCGTCGGGACCTTCTTGATGTCGCGCCGCATGACCTCGGAGAAGCGCTCCGCGAGGTCGAGCATGCGGGTGATCTCGTCCCGGGTGAGGTCGCCGATGGCGATGAGGGAGCGTCGGGAGCTCATGCTGTCTCCTGGTTGACCAGCTGGATCTCGTCCTCCCCGTCGATCTCGGCCAGGCGCACGCGCACACGCTCGTTGCGTGAGGTGGGCAGGTTGCGGCCGACGAAGTCGGGGCGGATGGGCAGCTCGCGGTGGCCGCGGTCCACGAGGACCGCCAGCTGCACGAGCGGGGGGCGCCCGTAGTCGAACAGGGCGTCGATGGCGGCGCGGATGGTGCGCCCGGTGTAGAGCACGTCGTCCACGAGGATGATCGAGCGCTCCGACACGGGGAACGGGAGGTCGGTCTCACCCACCACCGGGAGCGCGCCCGAGGACACGTCGTCGCGGTAGAGGGCGATGTCGACGCTGCCCAGGGCGGGGCGGATGCCGGTGAACCGCTCGATGTGCTCCACGAGGCGTGCCGCGAGCGGGACACCGCGGGTGCGGATCCCCACCAGGGCGACGCCCGCCGGGTCGGCGTGGCGTTCGACGATCTCGTGGGCGATGCGGGCGACGGTCCGGCGGAACTGGTCTGCGTCGACCAGCTGCTTCACCGGCTCGCCGGTCACGGGTGCGGCTGGTGGGCCGTCGTGACGGGGCTGTGCTGCATGTGCCGCTCCTTTCCGGCCTCACGGGGCCGGGTTAAAGGTCGGGTGGAGTGTCAGGCCACGCTATCAGGGCCGGCGGATGCGGCGTCGCCGTCCTGTCCCCCGTCGCGGCGCGCCCCGCCGGGGTGGAACACCGGCGCGCCGCGCTCGGCGAAGGGCAGCTCCACCTGGTCGAAGTCCCGCGGCACGACGGTCTCGGCGAACACCGCGCGGGCCTCCTCGCGGATGTCGCGCGGCATGAACCGGCTGGAGATGTGGGTCAATGCCAGGAGCCCCACGCCGGCGGTCGCGGCGACCTCCGCGGCCTCACGGGCGGTGGAGTGGTGGGTCTCGCGGGCGCGGTCGCGCTCGTCCTCGCAGAACGTCGCCTCGTGGACCAGCAGGTCCGCCCCATGGGCGGCCTGCACGGTGCCCGCGCACGGCTCGCTGTCGCCGGTGAGCACCAGCCGCCGTCCGCGGCGGGCCTCGCCGAGCACCTGCTCGGGGCGCACCGTGCCGCCCTCCACCTCGACCGTCTCGCCACGCTGCAGGCGGCCGAACATGGGCCCGGCGGGAACGCCCAGGGCGCGCGCGGCGGCCACGTCGAACATGCCGGGGCGGTCCTCCTCGATGAGGGCGTAGCCCACCGACGGCACCCCGTGGCTGGTCGCGAACGCCTCGATGCGCGCGCCGTCGGAGCGCCAGGGCACGCCCCCCGGGCCCAGCTCGGTCACCTCCAGCGGGAACGGCGTGCGCCCGATGACCGGGCGCAGGACCTCCAGCAGCTTGGCCAGGCCCCGCGGGCCGGCCAGGTGCACCGGTCGCGTGCGCCCGCGCAGGCCGTAGGTCTTCAGGAGCCCCGGCAGGCCCAGGTAGTGGTCGCCGTGCAGGTGTGTGATGAGGATCTGGTCGAGTTCCACCAGCCCCAGGCCGGACCGCAGCAGCTGGCGCTGCGTCCCGCCCCGGGCGATGAGCGTCGCCGCGGTGCCCCGCGCCGCGGTGGGCACCGACGCCGCGGTGCCGATGAAGGTGACCCACAGATCCATCGGCGCGGACACTAGCGCCGGGCGGTCAGGCCGGATCGACCACCACGTGTTCGGCGGCGGGCGGGCGGCCGTCGGCGAGGGTGAGCACGGCCATGGTGTGGTGCGGCTGACGGCGGCGGTCGGTGGGGCTGCCGGGGTTCAGGATCAGCAGCCCCGGCCCCTGCTCCACGAGCGGGATGTGGCTGTGCCCGAAGATCACCACCCGGGCGTCGGGGAACCGCCGGGCCATGCGGGCGAGGCGTCCCTGGGCGGGGCCCGCGTCGTGCACCACCACCACGCGCGTCCCGTGACGGTCGAATGTCTCGGTGGGCGGCAGCAGCGCCCGCACGTGCGGGTCATCGGCGTTGCCGTGGACGGCGAGCACCGGTGGCCCGATGGCCCGCAGCGCGCGCAGGGCGTCCATATCGCACAGGTCGCCCGCGTGGACGATCAGGTCGCATCCGGCCAGCAGCTCCCGGCAGGGCGGCGGCAGCACGCCGCCGCCGCGTCGCGGGAAATGCGTGTCGGACACGACACCGATTCGTGTTTCCGCCATCCGCGGACATCTTCTACGCTGCGCCGCGATGACGCCCCCGATCATCGAGACCGAGTCCCTCACCAAGCGCTTCGGCCAGCGGTTCGCGGTCCGCGAGGTGGCCCTCTCGGTCCCCGCCGGCACCTGCTTCGGCTTCCTCGGCCCCAATGGGGCCGGCAAGACCACGCTCATCCGGATGCTGCTCGCCCTCGCCCGGCCCAGCTCCGGGACCGCGCGGGTGCGCGGCGTGGACGTGGCCGCCGATCCGGTCCGGGCGCTGCGCCGGGTTGGGGGCATGGTCGAGGAGCCGCGCTTCTACCCCTACCTCACGGGCCGGCAGAACCTGGAGGCGTGGGCGGCGCTGCTGGACCGGGATGCGCGCGCCCGCATCCCCGCGGTCCTGGCGCGCGTGGGCCTGGAGGCTCGCGGCGGAGAGCGCGTGTCGCGCTATTCGCTGGGCATGCGCCAGCGGCTGGGCGTCGCGCGTGCGCTGCTCAGCGACCCGGAGCTGCTCATCCTCGACGAGCCCAGCAACGGGCTCGACCCCGCCGGCATGGCCGAGTTCCGCGAGATGATCCGCGGCCTGGTCGACCAGGAGGGCCGCACGGTGTTCCTGTCCTCGCACCTGCTGGACGAGGTGCAGCGGATCTGCGACGCGGTGGCCATCGTGAACCACGGCACCGTGATGGTGCAGGGGTCGATGCGCGAGCTCATCGAGGCCGGCGAGACCGGCATCGAGGTCGACTGCGACGACGTGGGCCGGGCGCTCGGGGTGCTGCACGGCCTGCCGGGCGTGACCGCGGTGCGCAACCGCGCCGGGAGCCGGCTCCTGGCCGTGGGCTCCACCACGCGCGAGGCCGCGATGGGCATCACCCGAGCGCTGGTCGAGGCCGGCGTCGGCGTCGCCTCGGTCGCCAAGTACGAGGAGAGCCTGGAGCAGCGCTACCTGCAGATCACCGCGGGCGCCACGCCGAGCAGCGGGGGCATGCCTCCTCCGCCTCCCGCACCGGTGGCCGGCTGATGCTGGTCCAGGAGATCCTCAAGATCGTCCGCCGGCGCGGCATGTACTGGTCGCACGTCGGCGCGATGCTCCTGGCGGCGATCGGCGTCATCGTCGTGGCGGCCATCGTGAGCGGCACGCGGGGCGGCGACGACGTGGTGACGCGCGTGGAGGTGCTGAACGCCGGCCGGGACGTCCTGAGCTTCGTCGGGTTCGTGATGGCGGCCCTCATCGGCGCCCAGGAGGGCGCCTACGACACCCAACAGGGGACGTTCCGCTATCTGGTCATGACCGGGCGCTCCAAGCTCGGGCTCTACCTGGTCCGCTATCCGGCGTTCGCGATCGCGCTGGTCGCGGGCATGCTCCCGGCCATGCTGCTGGTCGGGGTCGGCGCCTTCGCGTTCCGGGGGAGCGACACCACGATCTTCGGAACCGCGGACGGGTCCATCGGCGGATCGGACCTCGGGCTGCTGGTCTGGCAGCCGGTGCTGGTGTCGCTGGTGTTCGGCGCGATCGCCCTCGCGGTGGGCGCGCTGCTGCGCTCGGTGGGTGCGGCGATCGTGGTGACGCTCGTGCTGAACCTGGCCGGCTTCAACCTGCTGGCGCTGCTCACCCTCATCAGCGACGCGCTGGAGCCGGTGGTGCTCCCCATCGCGGTCGGGGTGCTCAGCGGCTCGGACGACTTCGGCATCCCCCTGGCGATCGCGGTGGTGCTGGGCTGGGTGGGGGCGTTCGTCGGGGCCGGGGCGCTGCGAACGACCCGCGCCGAGTACTGAGCGGTCGATGACCCGCGTCCGCCGGTGACCCGTGGCCTCGACCGCCGGGGGTTCCTGCTCGCGGCGCTCGGCGTCGCGCTGGCCGGCGTGAGCGCGTGTGGCGGCGGCGGCGCCGACCCGCGTCGCGTGGCCGGGGTCCTGCGCACCGACTGGCTCGCGGATCCGTTCGCGCGCGGCTCCTACTCGTTCCATGCCGTGGGCTCCTCGCCCGCCGACCGGCGGGCGCTGGGCGCTCCCGGCCCGGACGGCGTGTTCTGGGCCGGGGAGGCCACGGACGCCGGTGCGCCGTCCACGGTGCACGGCGCGGTGCGCAGCGGTCGCCGGGCGGCGGGTGAGGCGATCGCCGCCGGGGCGTCGTCGGTGATCGTGGCCGGCGCGGGGATGGCCGGGCTCGCCTGCGCCGAGCGCCTCGCCGCGGCCGGGCGGCGGGTGGTGGTGCTGGAGGCACGCGACCGCATCGGGGGGCGGGTCTGGACCGACCGCTCGCTCGGGCCGCCGCTCGAGCTGGGTGCGTCCTGGATCCACGGCGTGGATGGCAACCCGGTGGCCGAGATCGCGCGCCGCGCCGGGGCCCGGATGGTGCCGTTCGACTACGACGACGTGGATCTGCGCGGTGGGCCGTCCGGTGAGGAGGCGCTGGCCCGGGCGCTGCGGCGCGTGGCGGCGGCCCAGGAGGCGGGAGGCCCGGACCGGCCCCTGGCCGAGGTGCTGGGCGACGGCGGGGCCCCGTTCCGGTTCGCGGTGCGGGCGGAGATCGACGGGGAGTACGCCGCCTCGCCGCGGGAGCTGAGCCTAATGTGGTGGGACGCCGGCGAGGAGCAGCGCGGGGGCGACGTCCTGCTGCCCGACGGCTACGACCGTCTCGCGGCACACCTGGCCCGGGGACTGGAGATCCGCCTGGGCGAGCGGGTCGCCGCGGTGCGCTCACGCGACGGGCGGGTGGAGGTGTCCACCGCCGGCGGCGGGCGCGTGGACGCCGACGCCGTGGTGATGACCCTCCCCCTCGGTGTGCTCAAGCGGGACGAGATCGACTTCGACCCCTTCCCCGCCGACCGCAAGGTGCAGGCGGTGGAGCGGCTGGGCATGGGCGTGCTCGACAAGCTGTACCTGCGGTTCCCGGAGGCGTTCTGGGGCGACGCCGCGGTCCTGGGCCGCGTCGCCCCGGCCGCCGACGGCCGCTGGGCCTACTGGGTGAACATGGATGCGGTGACGGGGGCCCCCATCCTGCTGGGCTTCAACGCGGCGGACGGCGCCCGGGGCCTGTCGGGCGCGGCGGACGCCACGGTGCGCGACTCCGCACTGGCGGCGCTGGCGGAGATCTGGGCTAACATGCCGGAGCTTGCGCGCGTAGCTCAGTGGATAGAGCGTTGGCCTCCGGAGCCAAAGGTCGCAGGTTCGAATCCTGCCGCGCGTGCTGTGAACGTCAACGGGTCGGCGAACCGTTCTCAGGTGATCGCCGTCCCGTGGAGCCGAGCTGGAGCGGCACCGTATGGTCCGGAACGACGACCGCGGCCCAGCGAGCGTGTCCCTCCCCACGTGCGGGTCGCGGTGGGCCTCCATGGCTGCTTCGATGTCGGTGACACGCGGCAGGAGATGCCGGCCCGCGGGGCACCGGCTCCCTCGTCCCCCCGCGACGACGAATGATCGAAGGGCCATTGGATGCGACGAGCGCTTGCCGCGATCGGCGGGGCCATGTTGGCCGTCGCCGGCTGTGGCGGCGGCGCCACGACCGGGACGACGCCATCCGCGGCCGAGGCGCTGGCCCTCGTGCAGCGCATCTATCTGCCATACGCCCGAGCCGGAGAGGATACGCCGCTGCTGGGCAACTGCTTCGCGCGTCCCCCGACGCAACGGCCGTGTCCCGGACCCGCCGAGGCGTACGTGACGCCGGGGTTGGCCGCGCGGCTGGTGGCGCTGACGAACGAGGGCACCGGGCAGGACGCCGTGGTCTGCGCCCAGAACACGCCGCTGGTCGTTCGCATCGACGCAGCGGTGGTCCGCGGCGACGTGGCGACGGTGCTCGTCCACACCGGCTACGCGGATGGCGTGGACGTCCCGATCAGCGTCACCGTGCGGCTGCGGGATCCTCGCCTGGAGGACATCAGGTGCTGACGGCGCCCGGGCGGGTTCCGGCCGATTCCGGGGGACGGTGGCGATGACACGGGTGCGCCAGGTGCTGTTCATCCAGGGCGCCGGGGCCGGCGTGCACGACGAGTGGGACGTGCGGCTGGCCGACGACCTGTGCCGGGCCCTCGGGCCGGGCGCCGAGGTGCGCTACCCGCGCATGCCCGGTGAGGACGACCCCAGCGCGGCGGCCTGGGGACCGGTGATCCGGCGGGAGCTGGCGGCCCTGGACGATGGCGCGGCGGTGGTGGGCCACTCCGCCGGCGGGACGCTGCTGCTCCACACGCTCGCCGAGGGCCCGCCCACGCGCGCGCCGGGCGCCATCGTGGTGATCTCGGCGCCCTTCGTCGGCGAGGGTGGCTGGCCCGGCGAGGAGTTCATGCTCCCCGCCGACCTCGGCAGCCGACTGCCCACCGGCGTGCCCGTCCACGTGTTCCACGGGCTCGAGGACGAGGTCATCCCGGCGTCGCATGCCGGCCTGTACGCGACCGCCATCCCCCAGGCCCGCGTGCACCTGCTGCCGAGGCGCGACCACCAGCTCAACGACGACCTGGCGGAGGTCGCGGCGGTCCTGCGCGGCGATTGACCGCGACCGCCGGGGCGACACCGGGGCCGCCCGGTCGTAGGGTGGGGCCATGGACCTGGACCTCGACGGGCGCGTGTTCGTGCTCACCGGCGCCTCCCGGGGCCTGGGCTTCGCGAGCGCCCGTGCGCTGGTGGCCGAGGGCGCCCGGGTGATCGTCTCCAGCCGCGACCCCGTCGCGGTCGCGGCCGCCGTGGACACGCTGGGGCCGGGCGCCCACGGCATCCCGGCCGATCTCGGCGATGCCGACACCCCGGCCCGCCTGGTGGCGGAGGCCATGGATCGCTGGGGGCGACTCGACGGCGCACTCATCAGCGTGGGCGGTCCGCCGGCCGGCGGGCTGCTGGACGCGCCGGAGGAGGACTGGCGGGTCGCCTTCGAGTCGGTGTTCCTGGGCACGCTGCGGGCGGTGCGGGCCGTCGCCGGGGCGCTCGGCGAGGGCGGCGCGATCGCGCTGGTCCTCTCGGTGAGCGTGCGCGAGCCCATCGCCGGCCTGGCGATCTCGAACGGGCTGCGGCCGGGGCTGGCGATGCTCGTCAAGGACGCCGCCGCGGAGCTCGGGCCGCGGGGGATCCGCGTGAACGCGCTCCTGCCGGGCCGCATCGACACCGACCGCATCCGCGCGCTGGACCGCGGACCCATCGAGCGCGCCCGCAAGGAGGAGCAGATCCCGCTGCGGCGGTACGGCCGGCCCGAGGAGTTCGGCCGGGTGGCGGCGTTCACGCTCTCCCCCGCCGCCTCGTATGTGACCGGCGCCATGATCCCCGTCGAGGGCGGCGCGCTCCACGGCCTGTAGGACCCCGGCTTGCGCCGGCCGCCCCGGGGCGGTCAACTGCGGCATGACCACCGACCGCACCGACCTGATCATGGACGCCGCCGCCCGCGCCGCCGCGTACCTGCGCACCGCGGCCCACCGCCCGGTGTGGCCGACGGACGCCGCCGTCGACGCCCTCACGGGGTTCCCGGACGCCCTGCCCGACCATGGCGCGCCCGCCGCCGAGGTGCTGGAGCGCCTGGACCGCCTGGGCTCTCCGGCCACGGTGGTGTCCAACGCCGGGCGCTACCTGGGGTTCGTGACCGGCGGGACCGACCCGGCGGCGCAGGCCGCCGCGATCCTGTCGGGGGCGTGGGACCAGAACGGCGCGATGCCGGTGATGTCACCCGTCGCGGCCCGGCTGGACGCGGTGGCCGCGGACTGGTGCACCCGCCTGCTGGGCCTGCCGGAGACCGCGGCGACCATCGCCAACCTCACCTGCATCCTCGCGGCCCGGGATGCCCTGCTGCACCGCCAGGGCTGGAGCGTGGACGAGCGCGGCATGGCGGGCGCCCCGGCGCTGCGCGTCGTGACCGGCGAGGAGGTGCACGTGTCGGCCCTCAAGGCGCTGCGCGCGGCGGGGCTCGGGTCGCGCGACACCGTCCTGGTGCCCACCGACGGCTGCGGGCGGCTCATCGCGGATCAGCTCCCTCCTCTGGATGACCGGACGCTGGTGGTCCTGCAGGCCGGAAACGTCAACACCGGGCACAGCGACCCCTTCGGCCCGGTGATCGCCGCGGCCCGGGAGGCCGGGGCGTGGGTCCACGTGGACGGCGCGTTCGGCCTGTGGGCCGCCGCGGCGCCCGGGCGGGCGGGCACCGTGGCGGGCGTGGACGGTGCCGACTCGTGGGCCACCGATCTGCACAAGTGGCTCAACGTCTCCTACGACTCCGGCCTGGCGGTGTGCGCCCGGGGAGACGACCTGCGCCGGGCGCTCGCCACGGACGCGGCATACGTGGCAAGCGATGCCGAGCGGGTGCCCATGCACCTGTCGCTGCAGATGTCCCAGCGGGCGCGCGGAATCGAGGCCTGGGCGGTCATCGCCGCCCGGGGCCGCAGCGGCGTCGCCGCGATGGTCGAGGAGTGCTGCGCCCACGCCGAGCGGCTCGCCGCGCTGCTGCGGCGGGGCGGGGCCGAGATCGCCGCGCCCGTGGTGCTCAACCAGGTGCTGGCGCGGTTCGGTGACGATGCGCGCACCACGCGCGTGATCGCCGCCGTGCAGCGGGAGGGCACGACCTGGGCGGGCGGGACCGTCTGGAAGGGGCGTCCGGCGATGCGGCTCTCGGTGTCCGACCAGGCGACCACCGGCGCGGACATCACCGCGTGCGCCGAGGCCGTGCTGGCATGCATGCGCCGCGCCGCCTGATCGGCCCGGCGGTGTGACCCGGCCGCCCACCGGGAACCTGGTTGGCGCATGCCCCTCACCGCCGCCATCGTCCCCGGCTGGCACGGCGGCACCCTGTTCGCCGTGGGGCTGGTGGCGGCGGGTCTCGCCCTGTTCGCCGCGATCTTCGCCCTCACGCACCAGCGCGAGCGGGCATTCTCGGCGAGCGTGGTCTACCTGGGGCTGGGGGTGGCCGCCGCTCCGGTGATCGCCCTGCTGGGCGTGGACTGGTACGACCCGGTGGCCGACGCGCACATCGGCGAGCGTCTCACCGAGTTCGCGGTCATCGTGGCCCTCTTCGCCGGCGGCATGCGTCTCGACAGCCCCCTGCGGGGCCGCACGTGGCGGGCGCCGGCGCTGATGCTGGCGGTGGTCATGCCGGCCACCATCGTGGCCGTCGCCGCGTTCGGGTGGGGCGCCATGGGGATGGGTGCGGGTGCCGCGATCGTGATGGCGGCGGCCCTCGCCCCCACCGACCCCGTGCTGGCCGGGGACCTCGGCGTGGGACCGCCCGGCGAGGAACGCGAGGACGAGGCGAGCGTGGCCATCACCACCGAGGCCGGGCTCAACGACGGGCTCGCGTTCCCGTTCGTGTTCATGGGGATGTTCGTCGCGGCCGGAGGCAGCGGCTGGGCCGGGGAGTGGCTGCTCGCCGACGTGCTGTGGGCGATCCCGGCCGGGATCGTGATCGGCGGCGCTGCGGGCTGGGCGCTCGGCTGGACCTTCACGCGGTTGCGCGACCGGCGCCTGGTGGCGCGTTCGATGGACGGCTGGGCCGCCATGGGCGCGCTGCTGGTGGTGTACGGCCTCACCGACCTCGTGGGCGGCTACGGCTTCCTGGCGGCGTTCGCGGGCGGGGTCGGCTTCCGCCGATACGAGCGCGACCACGAGCGGAATGAGGGCGCCCACGGCGGTGCCGAGACCGTGGAGAAGGTCGCGGAGCTGGCGGTGATCCTGCTGCTGGGCAGCTCGCTCACGCTCAGCGGGCTCACGGTGCCGGGATGGTCGGGCTGGCTGCTGGTGGCGCTGCTGCTGGTCGTCATCCGGCCGCTGGCGACCTTCGCTGCGCTGCCCCGGAGGTGGGACTGGCGGGCGCGGTTGTGGATCGGGTGGTTCGGCGTGCGGGGCGTCGGGTCCCTCTACTACGCCAGCGCGGTGGTGGCGGCCGGGGTGCTCGCCCCGGCCGAGGCGGAGCTGATGCTCTGGACGGTCACGGCGTGCGTGGTCACCTCGATCCTCGTGCACGGCGTCACCGGCAGGCCGGTGACCGAGGCCCTGGTGATGCGGCGGCGCGGGCTCAAGGACGTGCGTGAACGGCCCGGCCGGCGGGGCCCCGTGGAACCCCGGAGCCCGGACAGGGCGCAGACCGATGCCCCGGTCCCCCCGGCGGGCGGAGAGTGAACGGGAAGGACATCCGTGTGAGGAGGTGCACGATGACCGACCGACACCCGCTGGTGCTGGAGGCGCGTCTGGACGAGCCGCTCTCGCGGTGGCTGTGGATCGTGAAATGGGTGCTCGCCATCCCCCACTTCGTGGTCCTGATCGGCCTGTGGATCGCGTTCGCGGTCGTCACCCTGGTCGCGTTCGTGGCGCGGCTGTTCACCGGCCGGTACCCGCGAGGCATGTTCGAGTTCACCGTCGGCGTGCTGCGCTGGACGTGGCGGGTCCAGGCGTACGCCTGCGGTCCGCTGTCGACCGACCGGTACCCGCCGTTCACGCTGGCCGACGTGCCGGACTACCCCGCCCGCCTGCGGATGGAGTACCCGGAGGGGCCCGGCCGGCGCGGTCTGCCGCTGATCGGCTGGTGGTTGCTGGGCATCCCGCAGTACGTGATCGCCGGCCTCATCGCCGGCGGCTGGGGCGCCCAGGCGAGCGTCGCGGGGATCGTGGTGCTGGTGGCGGTGGTGCTGCTGGCGGTCACGGGGACCTACCGGCCGGCCCTGTTCGAGCTGGTGATCGGCCTCAACCGCTGGGCGATGCGCACGACGGCCTACGCGGCCCTCATGACCGACGTCTACCCGCCGTTCCGGCTCGACCCCGGTGGGATGGAACCGGTCCCCGGCGGCCCGGCGCCCATGCCTCCCGGAGCGGCTCCGGCATAGGCGAACCGGCGTGCCACGGCGGCGGCCGGCGGGAGTATTCTCGCCCCGCCGCCGCGCGCGGCCGCACATCGTCCGACCCGGTGGTGCCCCCCGATGCGGTTCCCCCTGCGCCCGAAGGCGACGGAGTTCCACGCTCGCCTCGCCCGCGCGGGGCAGAACGCCGTCGAGGCGGCACGCGCCGCATCGCGCCGCTTCGGCGAATGGCCCGACGCCTCGGTGTCCGCCGCGGCGATGAAGGAGTTCGAGCGCGCGGGCGACGTCCTCACGCGTGAGCTGGTCTCCAGCCTGCACGGGCGTCGCGCGTCGCCGCTGCGCCGCGAGGACGTGTACGAGCTGGCCACCCGCGTGGACGACATCGTCGACCAGACCTATCGCGCCTCCCAGTTGCTCGATCTCTACGCGGTCGACCGCACGAGCCCCGCGGCCATCGAGCAGTGCGAGGTGCTGGTGCTGGCATGCGAGGGGGTCGCCGAGGCGCTCGGCGGACTGGGCGGCCGCAGCGACCCCCGGGGGACGCTGGTTCGCATCCGGGCGCTCGAGGATCGCGGGGACACCATCCAGCGCGACGCCATCGCGGCCCTGTTCCGCCAGCCCGGCATCGACCCGCTGAGCGTGATCCGCTGGAAGGACATCCACGAGGCGCTGGAGTCGGCCATCAACGCGTGCGAAAGCGTGGCCCACGTGGTCGGGAACATCATCGTCAAGGACACCTGAGGAGGCGGCCCACATGAGCGCGGACGGTGGAATCGCGGTGGTGCTGGGCACGGGAGCGATGGGGCCGGAGATCGCCGCCTCGCTGGCGGACGCCGGCATGCGCGTGCGCATCGCCGGGCGGGCGCCCGAGCGTTCCGCGGACGCCTGCGCACGGGCGGCGGCCCTGCTGGCGGGCGACGGCGGGGCGCCGGTCCCCTGCCTGGCCGACGCCGACGGCATGCGCGGCGCCGGCCTGGTGGTGGAGACCATCGTGGAGGACCTCGCCGCCAAACACCGGCTGCTGGCTGCCGTGGAACCGCACGTGGACGCCGATGCGGTGATCGTTACCAACACCTCGAGCCTCCGGATCGAGGACGTCGCCCGTCCCCTGGCGCACCCCGGTCGCTTCGCCGGGCTGCACTTCCTGAAGCCCGCGCACCTGACCGGCGTGGTCGAGGTGATCCCCGGCCCGGCGACGGCTCCGGCGGTGGTCGAGCGGTTGTGCGCGCTGGCGGCGGCGATGGGCAAGACGCCGCTGGTCGCCCGGGCGGACGTGCCGGGGTTCATCTGGAACCGCATCCAGTTCGCCGTGCTGCGCGAATGCCTCCACATGCTGGAGGCGGGCGTGGCCTCCGCGCAGGACATCGACGCCGCCGTGGCCGACGGGCTGGCGCCGCGGTGGATGGCGGCCGGACCGCTGGCGACCGCGGACCTGGGCGGTCTGCGCACCTTCGCCGCGGTGTCGCGGCAGCTGTTCCCCCACCTGGCCGCGGGGGCGGCGGTGCCCGGCGCGCTCACCGAGCGGGCCGAGTCCGGCGGCGCGTTCGCGGAGTGGACCCGGGGACCCGGGGCGGCGGATGTCGCCCGCCTGCGGGCCGATGCGCTGGCCGAGGGACGCAGGTTCACCGCGCGGCGCCGGGAGCTCGGCGCGTGATCGCCTGGTCCGCGCACCTGTCGACGCTGTTCACCGAGCTGCCGCCGCTGGAGCGCCCGGCCGCGGCGGCGGCCGCCGGGTTCAGCCTGGTGGAGTCATGGTGGCCGCCCGCCGAGGACCCGGCCGCCTGGGCGCAGGCCGTGCGCGGCGCCGGCCTGCGAGCGGCTGCCGTGAACGCCGACGGGGGCGATCTGGCGGCCGGCGAGCGCGGCTACTGCAACGACCCCGCGCGGCGCGACGAGGTGGTGGCGGCCGCCGTCGCCGCGGCCCGGGTCGCCGTCGCCGCGGGCGGATCCGCCGTCAACCTCCTGGTGGGGCGGGTGCGTCCCGGCGAGCCCTGGGAGGACCAGCTGCGGGCGGCGGTGGAGGCCGTGCGCGCCGCGGCGGAGGCGGTCGCGCCGATGGGCGGGCGGTTGGTCATCGAGCACCTCAACGCCGTGGACGTCGATGACCCGCTGCTGTGGACCCCGGCGGACGCCGCGCGCTTCGTGGAGCTGGTGGACCATCCCGCGGTCACGGTGCTCTTCGACGCCTACCACGCGGCGATGGCGGGCCTGGACCCGGTCACCGAGCTGGATGCGGTGGCCGGCCGGCTCGGCCACGTCCAGTTCGCCGACTGCCCGGGCCGTGGCGCGCCCGGCACCGGGCGCCTGGACCTGGCCCGGCGAGATCGGGTACTCGGGCGCCGTGGGGCTGGAGTTCCTGCCCGGCGGTCCCACCGCCGACGCGCTGCGCACGCTGCCGCCGCGCTGACACCGGCGTGTCACGCCGCGCCCGGTCTCCGGGCGGGCGACGTGCGGTTGCGGGTAGGCTCGCCGCCGATGCGACGACCACGCCCCCTTCTGGTCGCGGCACTCGTGATGCTGGCCGCCCTTCCGGCCGCCGCCGCCGCCGCGCTCCCCGCCGCCCCTCCCGGGCAGATGTTCTCCCCCGGCAGCTTCTGGAACACGCCGCTGAAGCCCGGATCGGGGCTGCACCCCCGGTCCGACGCGATCGTGGCGGAGCTGATCCGTCAGAAGGACGCGTACGGCGGCCCGTGGATGAACATCGAGCGGTACAGCGTGCCCATCTACCGGGTGGGGCCGAAGGTGAAGCGCGTGCGGGTGCACGAGCCGCCCGGTGTCTCGCATCGCAGGGGCAGCAGCTTCCGCTGGTCCTCCCCCATCCCGGTGCCCGCGCGCGTCCGCCCGTCGGCGGGGCTGGACCAGCACGTGGTGATCTGGCAGCCCACCAGCGACACGATGTGGGAGTTCTGGGGCTTCCAGCGCACCGGTGGCCGGCTCACGGCCAAGGCCGGCGCGCGGATCCTCGGCGTGTCGCGGTCGCCCGGCATCATCGAAGCGCCCTACGGGGCCACGGCATCCGGGCTGCCGGCCGCCGCGGGCGTCGTCACCGAACGCGACATCCGGCGCGGGCGCATCGACCACGCCATCGCGATCGCGATCCCAGAGCCCCTGCGGGAGCGGCTCACCCTGCCGGCCACCCGCACCGACGGCTGGTCCGAGAACCCGGACGCCCCCATGGAGGGCCAGCGCTTCCGGCTGGACCCGTCCCTGGACATCGCCTCGCTGGATCTGCACCCGCTGGTGCGGATGGTGGCGGTGGCCGCGCAGCGCTACGGGATCGTCGTGCGCGACAAGTCCGGCGCCGTGGTGTTCTACGGCGAGGACCCCCGCGGGATCGGCCGCAACCCGTTCACCCGCATCCTTGCCGGTGCCGACCGAAAGGCGATCTTCGAGGCGTTCCCGTGGAATCGGCTGCAGGCGCTGCCGTCCACGCCGTTCTGCTGCTGGCAGAACTGGAACTGGAAGGCGCCCACGGTCACGGCCCGGTGACACCCGCGGCCGGTGCGGTGCGCCCGGCCCGAGTATGGTGCGGTCTCGCGCCGGGGGGCACCCGCCTCGGCGGGGAAACCGGATCGCGGAAGGACACCATGCAGACCGTCATGAAGATCGGGGCCGATTCGGTCCACTACACCGACCGCCTCAAGGAACTCTTCGCCGGCTTCGGCGTCGACGTCAACGAGGACGACGCCCTGGACCCCGTCGGGATCCTGCCCGCCTTCGTCCTGAGCGGCGCGTCCATCAGCACCGAGGCCCACACCCACTCGCGATCACCGTGCAGGTGCCGGATGAGCTCGAGGACGCGTTCTACGCGACGCTGCCCCAGGTGCTCGTCGCGGACGACGAGGACGACGACGACGAGGACGACGAGGACTGATCCTCCCGGCATGGGCGGCCCCCGGCCTCGGGCGCGGGGCCGCCCATGCCGATGTCCATGACGTGACCTCGGTCTCGTCCTGGACATGGCTCTGGCGATACGTCGCCGGGGCGCTGGTGATCGCGCTGCTGGGCCTGCGCTACTACGCCGACGACGCGCCGATCGCGCCGCTGCAGATGGTGGAGCTGGGCATCCACGAGTCCAGCCACTGGGCGCTCATCTGGGCGCCGCGCATCCTGTACTTCATGGCCGGCACCATCGGCCAGATCGGCGTCCCGCTGGCCGTCGGCGCCTACCTCGTGTACCGGATGCGCGACCCGCTCGGCGGCGCAGCGGGCCTGGCGTGGGCGGGCCTCTCCTGCCACGGCGCGGCGGTCTACATCGCGGACGCGCCGTACGAGCGGCTGGAGCTGGTGGGCGGCAACACCCATGACTGGGCCTGGCTGCTGGGTCCCGAGGCATTCGACGCGATCGACGCGGCCGGGCCGCTGGCCCAGACGGTGCGGACGGCCGGGATCCTCATGGTCGTCGGCGCGGTCGGCTGGTGCGCGGCGATGCCCGTCCTGACCTACCGCCGCGGCACGCTGCCCGTGCGGCCGGGTGCCGCGCCGCTCGGGGCGGATCCGCCGCCCGCCGATTGATCGACCGGTGGGCATCGCACACGACCTGCGCCTGCTGCTGCGAAGCAGGCAACCGCTCCTGGTCATCGAGACGGTCGAGGAGGCCCGCGGCCGGGACCTGGTGATCGCCGCCGCCGGCGCGCTCGACCTCCCGGCGTTCGAGTGGTCGGTCACACGCGGGTTCACCCCCGCCGACCGGCCCGAGGCCGTCAACCGCTCCATCCTCGCCCCGTCCGACGTCCTGGCCCACATCGCCGAGATGCGCGGCCCGCTGGTGGTGGTCCTCAAGGACCTGCACCACCACCTCGCCGATGCCCGCGTCGCCCGGTCGCTGCGCGAGGCCCTCGAGGCCCTCCAGCGGTCCGGATCCACCGCGGTCGTGCTGGGCAGCGGCGTGGAGCTGCCGGCGGAGGTGGACGCCCTGGCCGCGACCATCGTGGTGGGGCCCCCGGACCGCGCGGAGCTGACCGCCGTGGTCACCGCGGTGCTCGAGGACCACGGCGCGGCCGTGCGACTGGACGCCTCCGGCCGGCGCGCGGTGATCGACGCCCTCACGGGCCTCACCGCCCAGCAGGCCCGTCAGGCGGTGACGAGCGCGGTGCTCGAGGATGGCCACCTCACCGCCGCCGACATCCCCCACCTGCTCGACCGCAAGGCCCGGCTCATCGCCGACGACGGGGTGCTGGAGTACCATCCCGCGGCCGACAACCCGTTCCGGCTGGGCGGCTTCGACGGCCTGAAGGCCTGGCTTGGGCGCGCGCGGGCCGGCTTCACCGACCGTGCGCGGGAGCTGGGACTGCCCGCCCCGCGCGGGATCCTCATCGTGGGCGTCCCCGGGTGCGGCAAGTCGCTCGCCGCCAAGGTGATCGCGCGCGAGTGGGGCCTGCCGCTGCTCAAGCTCGACGCCGGCCGGCTGCTGGACAAGTACGTGGGCGAGTCCGAGCGCAACCTGCGCCGCGCGTTCGACATGGCGGCCGCCATGTCCCCCGCCGTGCTGTGGATCGACGAGATCGAGAAGGGCATGGTCCCCGCCGGCGGCGACGGCGACGGCGGCGTGTCGCGCCGGCTGTTCGGCGCGTTCCTGACCTGGCTCCAGGAGGAGCGCGGGGGCGTGTTCGTGGTGGCGACGGCGAACGACCTGTCCGCGGTGCCGCCCGAGCTGCTGCGCAAGGGCCGGTTCGACGAGGTCTTCTTCGCGGACCTTCCCGAGCCGGCCGAGCGGGCCGAGATCCTGGGGATCCACCTGCGCCTGCGCCGGCAGGACCCCGCGGCGTTCGATCTGCCGGCCCTGGTGGCGGCCAGCGAGGGCTTCAGCGGGGCGGAGATCGAGGCGGCCACCGTGGCGGCCCTCTACGGGGTGGTCGCGCGGGACCGCGCGCTCACCACGGCGGACGTGCTGCGCGAGCTGTCGGCGACCATCCCGCTGTCGGTGACGCGGGCGGAGGACGTCCGGCGCCTGCGGGAGACCGCGCGCGGCCGGTTCGTCCCGGTCCGCGGCGCGGCCCCCGCACGGGCCGCCTGACGGGTCAGCCGGCCGGGGGCCAGCGCTCCTCGGGCGTGGCCTGCTGCCCGCCGGCGAGCACCATGCGCTGGCGGCCCGGGTCCATCGCCTCGTACGGCCGGATGACCGGCTGGCGCCACATCACGTAGCTCTCGCAGGCGGCGTCCGGGTCGTTCGGGTTCTGGCGGATCGCCTCGGCGAGGGCGTGGGCGTCGCCCAGGCCGATGCCGGAGCTCACGCCGGTCTCGGGGCCGAAGAAGTGGGCCGAGTCGCCGATGATCACCACGCCCGGCCGCCACCACTCCGGGGCGGATAGCAGGCGGGGCTCGGAGTAGCGCACCTGATCCATGCTGGTGAGCCCGGAGATGCCCTTCTCGGACTCCGGCAGCAGGCGCACCCACATCTCCTTGATGGCGTCCAGACCGGGCGCCAGGGCGGCCTCCGCCCCGACCTTCTCGCAGGTCCGCCAGCCGGCCGAGCCCTCGGGCCAGCCGAGCGTGCCGATGTGGGAGCCGTCGGACAGGTAGGCCATCCCGAAGGAGACCCCGCCGGGCTCGTCGCACATCCACGTGAGCGACGCCTCGGCCAGGGGCTCGACCTTCGCCTCGAGGCCGGCCATCTCGCGCACCGGGGAGCCGACGCCGTCGCAGGCCACCACCAGGTCGGCCTCGAAGGTGGTCGTCGCGCCGCCCGGGCCGTCGGCGACCACGCCCACCACGCGGCCGGAGTCGTCGCGCACCAGCTCCGACACCACGTGCTCGTGCACGATCGGGAGGTCGCGGGCCAGCGCGCCCAGCAGCTTGCCGAACTGCACGCACACCGCCACGGCGGAGCCGTCGGGCCGCGGGGCGATGTCCCAGCCCTGGCTGCGGATCTCGGACATGACCCCGATCTCCTCGAGGGGCGGGTAGCCCTGGTACCCGAGCATGTAGCCGCGCGGGATGTAGACGCCCGCCGGCATGCGCTCGATGATCGTCGGCTCGAACCCGCGCAAGCGCAGCAGGCGGCCGAGCGCCATGCCCACCATGCCCCCGCCGCTGATCACGACCTTCATCTGTGCCTCCCGTCGCAACGCCTCTCGGACGAGCATACCCCCGGGGCATCGCCGTGGACGCCGCTCAAGGCCCGGCGCCGGCGGGTCGATCCAATTGCCGGGACCATGCGCATCACTCACCTCCCGAGCGACCGGCCCGCGGCGGCCTCCGTGGCCCACGCCTCGGGCCTGGCGCGCGTCCGGCGCCTCCAGCTCGCGCAAATCGCGATGCTGATCGTGATGGCCCTCCTGGTGACGGGTGTCGGGCTGCTGTCCGCCGCCTCGCTGCTGGACGCGACCGTCCGGCAACGCCAGGAGAACGACTTCCTTCGTGACCTGGTGGCGCTGCGCGATGAGGGGCGGCTCGCGCAGGTCGAGTATTGGCGCACGGTGGCGCGGGGCGAGAACGGGGTGAACACCCGCCTCGCACTGCGGCTCGGCGACTTCCTGACCGGTGCCGACGCGCTGGCCCGCCGCCAGGCCTCGGAGCTGACCGCCGGCCCGGAGGCCGCCGCCGCGGCGAACCGGGTGGTGCGGGAGTTCGACGCGATCGCCACCGACGCGGCCGGGTACCTCACCAGCACCGACCCCGTCGACCGCAACCGGCGCATCGAACGGACCCTGGGCCGCGTGGAGCGCCTGTCGGTCGACTTCGACGCATGGGTGCGGGCGCGGGTCGACGCCGCGAACCGGGCCAGCGTGGACCTCGACCGCACGATGCGGCGGCTGGGCCTCCAGGCCCTGGCGGCCATCGGGTTCCTCACCGCCGTCGGGGTGCTGCTGTGGTGGGCGCTGGCCCGAGCGCGCCAGCGGGTCCTCGCCCACATCGAACGCGCCGGTCGTGAGCAGGCGGCCCTGCGCCACGTGGCGGAGCTGGTGGCCCGGGAGGGGCCCGACGAGGAGATCTTCCGGGCCCTGGCCGGGGAGGTCGTGGTGCTGACCGGCGCCGCGGGCGGGTGGGTGGTGCGCGTCGACGGTGGGGACGCGGTCCTGATGGGCGCCGCCACGACCGGTGACGATGCGCTCGAGCGGCTGGCCGCGGACGGGTTCCGCGGCCCCATCGCGCCGGGTGGTCCGGTCGCCCTGGCGCTGTCCACGGGCAAGCCGGCCCGCGCCGAGGGTGACATCGTGCTGCCCGAGGCGCTCCGCGCCGCGCTGGCGGGACGGGACGTCGGCGTGGGGCTCGCCACGCCGGTCAGCGTCGGCGGCACGGTGTGGGGCGCGCTGGTGGTGGTCGCGGCGGGGCCCGAGGACCTGCCGGCCGGCACGGAGGACGCCCTGCTGCCCTTCGCGCGCCTGGCGGGCCTGGCCATCGCCAACGCGGACGCGCGCCGGCGGCTCGCCGAGCGGGCCTCCAACGACCCGCTCACCGGGCTCCCCAACCACGGGGTGTTCCACGAACGGCTCCACGACGAGACCGCGGTGGCCATCCGCCACGGCGCCCCGCTCTCGCTCGCGGTCATCGACCTGGACCACTTCAAGGAGATCAACGACACGCACGGCCACCAGGTGGGCGACACGGTCCTGGCCGAGGTCGCCGCCCGGCTGCGCTCCTCGGTCCGGGACGGCGAGATGCTCGCGCGCGTGGGAGGCGAGGAGTTCGCGTGGATCATGCCGGGCACGCGGGCCGAGGACGCCGTCATGGCCGCCGAGCGGGCCCGGGCGCGCATCTCCGCGGAGCCCGTCGCCGGGCTGGAGGGGCTCTCGGCATCGGTCGGCGTCTGCGAGCTCGATGACGCCGGGACGGCCGGCGAGCTGTTCCGGCTCGCCGACGGCGCCCTGCTGCAGGCCAAGGCGCAGGGCCGCAACACGACGGTCCGGTACGTGCCCGGATCGCTGGACGAGCCGGACGGCGATGAGCGCCTGCGCCGCGCCGAGCGGGCGCGGACGCTGGCGGCGCTGCGCGCGCTGGCCCGGGCCGTGGATGCCCGCGATGCGGCCACCCAGCGCCACTCCGAGCGCGTGGCGGACCTCACCCACCGCATCGCGATCGAGTCCGGCTGGGGCGACGCCCGGGCCCGGGCGCACGACGTCGGCAAGATCGGCATCCCCGACGAGGTCCTGCGCAAGCCGGGTGGGCTCACCGACGGGGAGTTCGCGCTGGTGGCGGCCCACCCCGAGCTGGGGGCCGCGATCGTGGCGGAGGTCCTCTCGGATGAGCAGGTCGCCTGGGTGCGCCACCACCACGAGCGCATGGACGGCCGCGGCTACCCGGACGGCCTGTCCGGGGAGGCGATCCCCGAGGGCGCCAGGATCCTGGCGGTGGCGGACGCCTGGGACGCGATGACCGCCGACCGTCCGTACCGCAGGGCCCTGTCCCCCGACGCGGCCCTCGCCGAGTGCCGGCGTGTGGCGGGCGACCAGCTGGACCCGGCCATGGTGGCCGTGATGGAACGCCTGGTGGGCGTGGGCGGCCCGGTCCCCGGCGATGCGCCGGCCGGACGGGCGGTGAACGCCGCCCGCTGAGCGTCCGGGATTCGACCGGAACGCCCGCCGGTACTACCCTGGGCGGCGCTCCGCCGGTCGGGCGGGGCCCGAACGTCCACCTCGTGGGACACGTGCCCGTGCTCCATCGAACCCCAGGCCCACCCGGGATCGCCGACCAGGCGTCCGGACTCGCCCGGGTGCGGCGACTGCAGCTCGCGCAGTTCGCCCTCCTGGTGCTGATGGCCGTCGTGGTCTCGGCCCTGGTGCTGTCGTCCGCCCGGACGCTGCTGGACGCCACCGCCCGTCAGCGCGACGAGAACCGGTTCCTGGGGGAGTTGATGGCGTTGCGGGACGAGGGGCGCCTGCTGCAGATCGAGTTCTGGCGGGACCAGCTCGACGGCGGCGCGGCGATCTCACCCGCGCTGGAGCGCCGCATCCGCCGGCTGGGCGACCGCTCGCAGGCCCTCGCGGACCGGCAGCGGCGGGACATGTACGCCGGCGAGGGCGCCGAGCTCGGCGCCCGCCGCAGCATCGCCAGCTACCGGGCGATCCTGACGGGCGCGCGAGCGCTGCTCACCGTCCGGGATCCGGCGCTCCGCCAGCGGATCGTCCGGGCGAGCGTCAGCGTCACCCAGCAGGTCTCCCGCGAGCACGACGGCTGGGTTCGGGCGCGGGTCCGGGCGGCCAACGCCGCCAGCCGGGACCTGGACGAGACGGTGGAGGAGCTGACGCTGCGCGCCATCATCGGGGTGGGGATGCTCTCGACCGCCGGCGTGCTGCTGTGGGTCATGCTGAGCCGCGCCCGCAACCGCGTGGTCGCGCATGTCGAGATGGCCGGCCGGGAGCAGGCCGCGCTGCGCACGATCGCCGAGCTGGTCGCGCAGGAGGCCCCGGACCACGAGCTCTTCCCGGCGCTCGCCCGGCAGGTGGTCGCACTCACCGGTGGCGAGGCCGGGTGGGTGCTGCGCGTCGACGGCGATGGCGCCCTGATCGCGGGTGTGGCGGGATCCGAGACGCTCTGCGCCCGGCTGCCGGAGGGTGCGCGGGCGCCGCTCGCCGCCGGCGGCGTCGTGTCACGCGCGATCGCCTCCGGGGGGCCGGCCCGGGTGGTCAGCGGCGGGGTCCTGCCGGAGCCGCTGGACGGGGTGTTCGCCCGTGCGGGCATCCGGGCCGGCGCCGCCACCCCCATCACGGTCTCCGGCCGCAGCTGGGGCGCCGTGGTGGTCGTGGCCCGCGACGGCGGGCGCCTGCCCCCCGGGGTGGAGGACCGCCTGGAGCCGTTCGCCCGCCTCGCGGGCCTGGCGATCGCGAACTCCGACGCGCGACGCCGCCTGGCCGAGCGCGCCGCCAGCGACTCGCTCACCGGCCTGCCCAACCACGGCGCCTTCCACCGCCGGCTTCGCGAGGAGGCCGCACTGGCGGTGCGCCATGGCCGTCCCCTGTCGCTGGCGGTGATCGACCTGGACCACTTCAAGGACGTCAACGACACGCACGGCCACCAGGCCGGCGACCGCGTGCTGGCGGAGGTGGCCGCGCGGCTCCGTTCGGTGGCCCGCGACGGTGAGCTGGTGGCTCGCGTGGGGGGCGAGGAGTTCGCCTGGCTCATGCCGTCCACCGACATCGAGGGCGCCGTGGCGGCCGCCGAGCGGGCCCGGGCGGCGATCGGCGGCCGGCCGGTGACCGCCGCCCACGGCATCTCCGCATCGGTGGGCGTCTGCGAGCTGGCGGACGCCGGGACCGCCGGCGAGCTGTTCCGCCTGGCCGACGCGGCGCTGCTGGCCGCCAAGGCCCAGGGCCGCGACATGACCGTGCGTCATGTCCCCGGCGACCCCGCGCTGGAGGCGCAGGCCGACCGGGCGCAGCACGCCGAGCGGGCCCGCACCCTCGCCGCCCTGCGGGCGCTGGCCCGCGCGGTGGACGCGCGCGATGCGGCCACACAGCGCCACTCCGAGCGGGTCGCCGACCTCACGTACCGAATCGCCCTGGGCTGCGGGTGGGCCGAGGACCGGGCGCTCGCGCTGCGGGAGGCGGCGCTGGTGCACGACGTGGGCAAGATCGGCATCCCCGACGCCGTGCTGCGCAAGCCCGGCGCCCTGACCCCCGACGAGTACGCCCAGGTCACCGCCCACGCCGAGCTGGGCGCGGCGATCGTCGCGGAGGTGCTCTCCGACGAGCAGGTGGCCTGGGTGCGCCACCACCACGAGCGCATCGACGGGGCGGGGTACCCCTCAGGGATCTCGGACGCCGCGATCCCTGAGGGCGCGCGCATCCTCGCGACCGCCGACGCGTGGGACGCGATGACCGCCGACCGCCCCTACCGGTCCGCACTCTCGCGGTCGGAGGCCCTCGCCGAATGCACGCGGGTCGCCGGAACCCAGCTCGATCCGGGCGCGGTCGCGGTGATCGAGCGCCTGGTGACGGCCGGGGCGGATGACCTCGACGCGTGGCCGGTGGGCACCGGCGCCGACGCACCGTACTAACCTTGGGGGATGACCGAGATCTCCGAACTGCGCCGTCAGAACGCCGTCCACTGGGTGCGGTTGCCCCAGGGGGCCGAGCGTCCCGTGGTCGCCTACGTGAACGGCGAGCCGCGCACGGAGGGTGAGGGCTTCACCCTCGACGGCGACCGCATCATGTTCGACCCACCGCTGCACGCCCGCCCGAAGATGGGCTTCGGCCGCTCGGTGATGCTCGCCCTCGGGATCGGCGTCTACGGCGACCTGAAGGGCGACACGCTGGACCTCACGTTCCACCGCGGCGGGCGCCTGGAGTCCCGCGCGGAGGTCAGGCTGGTCCCGAATCCGCCGGAGTCCGCACCGAGCTGACCAGGTCCCGGCGCCAGTCCTGCGCCGGGGTCCAACCCGCCTCGGCCAGGCGGCCGGGACGCAGGGCGATCGAGGTCCGCAGCCCCTCCACCAGGGCGCCGCCGAAGCTGAGGGCCGCGACGCGCGGGGGCAGATGGTCGGGACGCAGGGCGCCGATCTCGGCGCAGATGGCGTGCACCAGCTCCCGCTGGGTGGGCACGTCCGCCTCGGCGGCCGCGTGCGCGCCCGGCGGCAGCGCCGCGGCGGCCAGCATCGCCGCGGCCGCGTCGGACGCCGAGATGAGCGGCATGTGGTTCGTGCCGTCCCCCACCACCCGGTACCGGATGCCCTGCAGGCCCCGGACGATGGACGCGATCATCCCCGAGGGCCCGTACACCCAGCCCAGCCGCACGATCCGCAGGCCCGGGGCCGGCGCCAGGGCGTCCTCGGCCGCCGCGGCGACCATGGCCATGCCGGACGGCCGCACCGGGTCGTCCTCCCCCACCGGCATCCCGGCGTGGGATCCGTACACCAGCGCCGACGAGGCGAGGATCACGGGCCGGTCGCCGGCCGCCTCGGCGAGCACGGACGCGGCTCGCGCGGCCTGCGACGCCCCCCGCCGCACCGAGATGGCCCGGATGGGCGGGGAGAACCGCGGCAGCCCGGCGTGCCAGATCACCTCGGCGTCGTCGAGCCGGCCGATCCACGGGGCGGGTGAGGTGAGGTCGCCCACCACCACCTCGGCGCCCAGCGCGGCGATCGCGGGCCCCTGGGAGACCAGCCGCACGAGCGCCCGCACCTCGTGACCCTGCTCGCGCAGGTCGCGGATGAGCCGGCCGCCGACCAGACCCGTCGCGCCGGTGATGAAGTGGACCGCCATCGGGGCCGGAAGGTTAGTGACTCAGGCCGGCGGCGTCGGCGCGTCGGCGCCGAGGGACCGCCACGCCCGCTTGAGACGGCGGCCGGCGACCTGCCGCGACAGCCACAGCTCGGCCTCCGGTACCTCGCGCAGTGCCTCCACCAGGCGCCGCTCGCGCCACTCACGGAAGTAGCGCGGATCGACCGCCAGCCCGTCCGCGATGCGGCGCAGCAGGTCGTCCCCCGGGGGCGGCCGCTTGCCGCTGGCGTGGTCGTGCAGGTTGCCGACCGGCACCAGGCACCGTGACTCCAGGTCCCGGAAGCTCAGGCCGCGGAACGCCAGCGCCGCGCGCAGCGCATCACCGAACGGCTCCGTGGACCATGGAGGCTGCTGTTGCGGCATCGTCACAGGATAAAGCCCGGACCCCCGGCGGCGGATGACGGCCGCAATCATCGGTACCATCGGACGACCTTGACGGAGCCCAAGGACACCACCTCCTCGCCGCCCGCGGCGACCGAGCCCGTCGCCGAGCCCGCCCCGCCCCCGCCCGCAGGCGAGGTCGACGAGGCCCCGGACGCCGCGCCCGCGTCCGACGCCGCCCCGCGGCGGCGGTCCCTGCGCCTGGGCCGGCGGGGCCGCGGCGAGGCCGACGGCGAGCCCGATCCGCAGCAGACCGGCGTCATCGAGCGCCCCCCGGACCCCGACCAGCCCACCGGGACCATCGCGATGCCGGAGGCGCAGGGCGGCGGGGCACGGCTGCGCCGCGAGCGCCGCGAGCTGATGGCCAAGCGCGAGGAGATGCTCTTCCACCTGGGCGGCCTCACCTTCGAGCTCTACCGCGCCGGGCGCCTCGGTGAGGCCGTCGCGCGGCACCGCGCCGGGATGGTGGCCGAGGTCGACGACGCGGTGCGGTTCATCGACGCCCAGCTGGAGGAGATCCGCCGGGCCAAGCAGCAGCGGCGCGGCGGCGTGGTGATCGAGGCCCCCGCCGAGGCCGGGGCCTGCCTGGTGTGCCGCGCGCCGTTCTACGCCGAGGCCCGGTTCTGCATGCAGTGCGGCGCGCGCTTCGCCCCCCCGCCGCCGGAGCTGCTCACCGCGGGCGGCACGCAGGTCATCCCCATCCCGCCCACGGAGGACGCCGGGTGACCACCCCGCCCGACGATCCGCAGGCCACGCCGCCCGCCGGCGACGAGCCCACCCCCGTGCCGGATGCGGCCGTGGAGGAAACCGGGCCGCCGCGGTGCCGCGAATGCGACGCCGTCCTCGACCCGGACCAGACCTACTGCCTGGAGTGCGGCGCCCCCACCCCGCTCGCGCCCCGGCTGCGGCGGCGCACCGGGATGGCCCCGCTGGCCGCGGGGCTCGCCGTGCTCGGGGTGGGCGCGGGCTTCCTGGGCTTCGCCGTGGCCGCCGACGACGGCGACGGCACGCGTCCGGCGACCGTCCTCACCGCGCCGCCGGTGAACACCACGCCGTCGACCATCGACACCACGGGGATCGGCACCGGCCCGCTGCCCCCCGACACGACGGCCACGGTCACCACGCCCCCCACCGATCCCGGGACGTCCACGGGGTTCGTGACCACCACGTCCGGGATCACCACGCCGCCGCCCACCACCCCGTTCCCCGGTACCGACACCTCCGACACCGGGACCACGGGCACGCTGCCGTCGGACACGACGGGCCTCGTGCCGGACGAGACCGAGACCGAGGACACCACCGAGGTGCCCCCGGCCCAGGAGGACCTCACCTCCGACTGGCCGGTCGGGCGCTCCGCGTGGACCGCGATCGTGGCGTCGGCCGAGGACGCCGACGCGGCCCGGCAGCAGCGCACCCGCGCGCGGCGAGCCGGTTACGGCGCCGGGATCCTGCTCAGCGACGAGCACACCGGTCTGGCGCCGGGCCTGTACGTGGTCTACGTGGGCGTGTACCGCGACCGGACGGCCGCGGTCGCGATGGCCGCGCGCGCCCGGTCGAGCTTCCCCGGGGCGTACGCCCGCTTCATCTCGTAGGGCCGGGCAGCGGCCGCGTGAGGCCGATGCGGGTGCGGTCACCGGTGACCACCAGCGCGGCCGGGACGCCGCGCGGCACACGGCCCCGCAGCACGAAGCGCCCATCGGTGCCGGCGCGCCGCGCCGCGGCCGCGCCCGTGGCGCCGGCGATGCGGACCGCCAGTCCGGCGCCGGCGGATCCGAGGCCGCCCCGCACGGTCACCAGCCGCCCCGTCCGGCGCACCGACAGGCCGCCGAGGCGCACCGCGACGACGTAGCGCCCCATGTCCCGCAGACGCAGTGCGCGGCCGGCGGGGTCGGCGTCCACGAGCAGCACGGCGGCGCCGGCCGGGGCCGGCACGCTGATGTCCACGGGGGCGGGCCCCAGCACGACCCGCACCGCCCCGGCGCCCGCCGACACCCGCACGGTGCCCGTGCCCGAGGCGCGCACCAGCAGCCGGCGCACCCCGGCCGGCAGCGCGGTGCGCGGCGAGCGGATCCGCACCGGGTCGCCGCGCACCAGCAGCGCGGGCGGCGTGCCCGCCTCGCGAAGCGCGGCGCCGGGGGACATGGTCCAGCCGGCGAGCGGTGCCGAGAACGGGCCCACCTCCCCCACGTCCACCAGCCCGCCCAGGGGCGTGGAGGGATCGAGCACCAGGCGCACCCGGCGGCCCGCGACGGCGGCCACCGGCACCGCGCGGGCCGCGCCGGCGGCGTCGGGCTCGAGGACCCCGAGCGTCACCGGGGCCGTCCCGTCGGCCGGCTCGGCCACCACGGTGAGGGCGGCACCCGAGCCCGAGCGCGCACGGATCGCGAGGGCCTGCGCGCCCACCGGCACGTCCACCTCGGGCGATCGCAGGGTGGTGTTGGCCGACAGGCGCAGCGCAGGCGTGCCGTCCGGGAACGCGGACACCGTCGGTGCCACCGGCCCCAGCGTGGTCCACCGCGCGAGGTCGGCCACCACGGCCCCCGGCGCGCCCGGCAGATTCGCCGCCGGCGCGAGGTCGCCGCCGGGGATCCCGGCGGGCGGGGTGCCGCCCAGGGCGGCGGGTGCCGGCACCAGCGTGACGGCGAGGATGAGGAGGGGCGTGCGCAGGCTGCGGACCGGGCCGGTGGGTAGTGTGCGCGCCGATGATAGGCGGGGGTGCGGCAGCAGACCGGCTGGGCGTGGTGTCGGGGGCACGTTCACCGACGCCGCCCTGGTGGCCGGCGGGCGGCTGTTCACGGCCAAGGTCCCCACCCGCCCCGACGACCAGAGCGCCGGGGTGGTGGACGCCGTGGCCCGGGTGCTGGAGGCCGCCGGAATCGCGCCGAACGCCCTCGCCCGGTTCGCCCACGGCATGACCGTGGGCACCAACGCCCTGCTGGAGGACCGCCTCGCGCCGGCGGCGCTGGTGGCCACCGAGGGCTTCGGCGACGTGCTGGAGCTTCGCCGCCAGGACCGCGCGCACCTGTACCGGCTGGGGGAGCACCACCCGCCCCCGGTCATCCCGCACGACCGCGTGGCCGAGGTGCGCGAGCGCTGCGGCCCGGACGGGGTGATCGTGCCGCTGGACCCCGCGTCGGTGGACGCCGCGGTGGCCCGGATCGCCGGCATGGACGTTCGGGCCGTGGCCGTGTGCCTGCTGTTCGCGTTCGCGCACCCCGATCACGAGCGGACGGTCGGCGCTGCGCTGCGCGCGGCGCTGCCCGGTGTGCACGTGAGCATCTCGGCCGATGTGCTCCCGGAGATCCGGGAGTACGAGCGGGCCTCGACCACCGCCGTGGACGCGGCGCTCACCCCCGTGCTGCGGGGCTACCTGCACCGGTTGGGCGCCCGGGCCGGCGAGGCGGGGCTGCCGGCGCCGGAGATCATGCAGAGCAACGGTGGCCTCATCGATCTGGCCGGCGCGGCCGACCACGCCAGCCGGACGGTCCTGTCCGGTCCCGCGGGCGGCGCCATGGGCGCGGCCGGGATCGCCGCCGCCGCGGGCATCCCGCTGGCGCTCACCTTCGACATGGGCGGCACCTCCTGCGACGTGGCGCTCATCCGCGACGGCGAACCCGGCCGCACCGGGGGCACGGTCATCAACGGACGCCCCCTCCACCTGCCCATGCTCGACGTGGTGACCGTCTCGGCCGGTGGCGGCAGCATCGCCTGGGCCGACAGCGGGGGCGCCCTTCGGGTGGGCCCGCGGTCGGCCGGTGCCCGTCCGGGGCCCGCGGCCTACGGGCACGGCGGCACCGAGCCCACCGTGACGGACGCCAACGTGGTGCTCGGGCGGCTCGCGGGCGCCGGGGCGCTGGGCGGCGCGATCCGCCTGGACGCGGGCCTGGCCGAGGCCGCGGTTGCCCGGCTGGCGGGGCAGCTCGGGATGGAGGTCGCCGCCTGCGCGGAGGGCATCATCCGGGTGGCCAACCAGGAGATGGCCCGCGCGCTGCGGCTGGTGAGCGTGGAGCGCGGCATCGACCCCCGGGGCGGTGCGGTGATCGCCTTCGGCGGGGCCGGTCCGTTGCACGCCTGCGAGGTGGCCGACGACATCGGAGCGGCCCGCGTGCTGGCGCCCGCCGCGGCCGGGGTGCTGGCCGCCCTGGGCCTGGTGACCGCCGGGGAGCGGCGCGACCGCACCCGCACCGTGCTGGTGCCCCTGGCGGAGGCCGCGCGCCTGCACGGACCGCTGGCCGAGCTGGTGGCCGGCGCCCGAGCCGACCTCCCCGGCGCGACGCTGACCGTCGCCGCCGACTGCCGGTACGTCGGGCAGCGGCATGCGCTCACCGTGGACTGGGTCGAGGAGGGCGCCGATCCCGCGGCGCTGGCGGCCGCATTCCATGCGGCGCACGAGCGGCGCTACGGGGAGGCGGTGCCGGGCCACCCGGTCGAGGTGATCACCCTGCGCGTCGCCGCGGCGCGGCCCGGATCGCCCCTCCCACCCCCCGTGCCCGGCGCCGAGGCGCCGCTGTGCGGCCCGGTGGCGATCCCCATGGACGGCGCCACCTGCTGGGTGCCGGCCGGCTGGACCGCGGTGCGCGACGCCGGCGGCTCCGTCGACGTCCGGCGCGACGGGACGGAGGGCGCATGGACCCCGTGACCCTGCGCGTGATGGCGAACGCGCTGCGGGCGGTCGCCGAGGAGATGGAGGCGGCGATGGTGCGCGCCGCCCACTCCCCCAACATCACCGAGCGGCGGGACTGCAGCACCGCGCTCTTCGACGCGGCCGGGCGGATGGTGGTGCAGTCGGCCTCCATCCCGGTCCACCTGGGCGCCATGCCGGAGGCCGTGGCGGCCGTGATCGCCCGCGGCGCCGCACCGCCGGAGGTGTGGATCGTGAACGACCCCTACCGGGGCGGCACGCACCTGCCCGACCTCACCCTGGTGAGCCCGGTGTCGCTGGACGGCACCGTGGCCGGCTACGCGGTGACCCGCGCCCACCACGCCGACGTGGGTGGCATGAGCCCGGGGTCGATGCCCGCCGGATCCCGCGAGCTGGTGCAGGAGGGCCTCGTGCTGCCGCCGGTGCGGCTGGTGGGCGCCGACGGAGCGCCCACCGATATCCTGGACGTGATCCTCGCCAACTCGCGCACCCCCGCCGAACGGGAGGGTGACCTGCGGGCCCAGCTGGCGGCGCACCGGCTGGCGCAGGCCCGGCTGGAGGAGGTCGCGGGCCGGTACACCCCGCCGGCCGTCGCGCACGCCATGGCGGAGCTGCTGGCCTACGCGGAGCGGCGGACCCGCGCCGAGATCGCCGGGATGCCGGACGGCCGGTACACCGCGGAGGAGTTCCTGGAGGGCGACGGGGTCACCGACGCCCCGCTGGCGATCCGCGTGGCCGTCGAGATCTCCGGGGACCGGATGCGCGTGGACTTCGCGGGCACCGACCCGGCGGGCCCGGGCAACTGCAACTGCCCGATCGCCGTGACCCGGTCGGCCGTGTACTTCGTGGTGCGGTGCGCCACCGATCCGGACATCCCGGCGTCCGCCGGCGCCTTCGCGCCCGTCGAGGTCGTTGCGCCGGAGGGCTCGCTGGTGGCCGCCACCCCGCCGTCCGCGGTGGCCGGCGGGAACGTGGAGACCAGCAGCCGGATCGTGGACGCGGTGTTCGCCGCCCTTGGCCAGGTGGTGCCGCTCCCGGCGCAGGGCCAGGGGACCATGAACAACCTCACCCTCGGCGGGAACGGCTTCACCTACTACGAGACCCTCGGCGGCGGGCAGGGCGCGTCCCCCGACGGCGACGGGCCCTCGGCGGTCCACGTGGCCATGAGCAACACGCGCAACACGCCGGTGGAGGTGCTGGAGGTGGCCTACCCCCTCCGGGTGGAGGCCCATCGCGTGCGGCGGGGGTCGGGCGGCGCCGGCCTGCATCGCGGCGGCGACGGCGTGGAGCGCCGCGTGCGGGCCCTGGTGGACATGGAGGCCTCGGTGATCGCCGAGCGCCGCGCGCGCGGTCCGCGCGGGGCGGCCGGTGGCGGTGACGGGGCGCCGGGGCGCACCACGGTGAACGGCGTTACGGTGCCGGCGAAGTGGCGCGGCCGGCTCGCGGCCGGCGATGTGCTGGGGCTCGAGACCCCGGGCGGAGGCGGCTGGGGTGCGGCCCCCGGATGAACATCGGGCGCCCGGCGTGCACGCGCCGGGCGCCCGATGTGGTCCCGGTGCGCGCGGCCCCCTGGGTCGGGTTCCCCGCCGGCGCTCCCGGGTGGCTGCGCGCCCCCGGTCAGGGGCGCGCGATCACGACGCCGGCGGCGGGGCGCCGACCTCCATCCAGATGCTGTGGCCGCACGCGTGGCAGTGGGCCTGCCGGCGGTCGGACTCGCGGCGAACGCCGTCGCAGTGGGACCACGCGCCGCACCGGCCGTCCTCCTCCCAGGTGGACGACCCGCAGCCCATGCAGGTCTCGGGCAGGTAGCGGGCGCTGGTGACCTTCACGGACTCCCAGCAGTAGCGACACGCGTACACGGCCTGCCTGCTGAGGCGCACTCGGTGCGCCGCCGAGCGGGATTCCACGGCCGCCCGGGCTCGATACAGCGTTGCCATACCCACCCCCCAACGTCGTAGTTCGTGCCGATCAGCACGAATGTGGGGATAAGCCTAGCGCCTCACCCGACCGCAGCGCAAGACCTGAAATCGGTTTCAGTACTTCGCGGTCGTGAAAACCCGCGGGGCGGACTCAGCCGGAGGCGAGGTCGGTGCCCACCAGGACGACGACGTTCACCTCGTCCCCGCCCACCTGCTCGGCGGAGAAGCCCTCCAGGGGGGTGACCTTCAGCGGCCGGATCTTCAGGTCGCGAGCGACGTTGCAGGCCGCGTTGCGGTCCTCGGGCGTCACGAACTGGACCACGGTGGTCTCCAGATCGCTGCGCCCGTCCGGCGGGTTGTCCACGGTGTCGATCGTGTAGCCCTTGATGGAGATCTCCGGCTGCACCTTCCCGCGGGCCGCGCCCTCGATCCCCGAGGCGTTGAAGATGGACACGGTGGTGAGGGCGTTGTCGTCCAGCGGCGTGAGGTTCCTGCAGAGGTTCGGGTCGGCCGGTGCGGCCGTCGAGGTGGTGCCCGTCGTGGTGACGCCGCTGGTGGTGGTGAGCCCGGGGCCGCCGGAGGTCTCGCCGCCGCCCGAATCACGCAGGAAGACGGCCCAGGCCCCGGCTGCGATCACCAGGAGCCCCACCACCGCCGCGACCGCCAGGAGCGTGGTGCGGCCCCCGAGGGATCCGCCAGCGCCGGAGGATGTCGCCGCGCGCTGCTGGAGCTCCTGCAGCCGCTGCAGCGGTGCGTCGGCGGCCGCCGCCCCGGTCCCCGCCAGCCGGTCCTCCAGGCGGCGGATCGCCCGGGCGTGGCGGATGCTCTGGACGATGAGCCCGACACCGAGGAACACTCCGATGACGGCGAGTGCCGGCGTGACGAGATCGACCCATTCCATCGGCGCGCGAGGCTATCAGCCGGCCCGGGTGCCGTCGGGCAACCGGGTTGCGGAAAGGGAAACGGTCACTCAGCCCGGCGTGACGCGGTAGGCGTCGAACACCGACTCCACGTTCCGCAGGGCGTTGATGACGGTCTTCAGCGACTCCACGTCGCCCACGTCCACGACGAAGCGATCCTCCACCAGCTGGCTCTCCATCGCGCAGTGGGCGGACACGATGTTGACCCCGTGCTCGGCGAACGTGCGGGACAGGTCCTCCAGCAGGCGCGGGCGGTCGCCGGCGGTCACGCAGATCTCGACCCGAAAGGAATGCTGGTTCGCGCCGCCCCAGCTCACCGAGGTGAAGCGCTCGGGGTTGCGCAGCAGCGCCCGCGCGTTGGGGCAGTCGCCCCGGTGGATCGTGATGCCGCGCCCCAGGGAGATGTAGCCCAGGATCTCGTCGCCGGGAACCGGCTTGCAGCACTTGGCCAGGCGCACCAGCACGTCGGTGAGCCCCTCCACCTCGATGCCCATGTCGCTGCTGGCCTGCGCGACCACGGCGCGGCGCCCGCGGGAGGGCTCGGAGGTGCGCTCCTCCGACATCGCCTGCCCCGCCTTGAGGCGGTGCAGCAGCTTGTTGACGACCATCTGCGGGGAGGTCTTCCCCGAGCCGATCGAGATGTAGAACTCCTCGGCCTTCCGGAAGCCCAGCTCCTTGATGACCTCCAGCAGCAGCGGGGAGCCGGCCATCTTCTGGCTGGGAAGCCCGGCCTTGCGCATGTGCTCCTGCAGCAGGTCCCGGCCCTGGTGCTCGTGGTCCTCGCGCTGCTCGCGGCGGAAGAAGGCCCGGATCTTGCTCTTGGCCTTGGTGGTGCGCGCCAGCTTGAGCCAGTCGTTGGACGGGCCGTTGGGCCGTGTGGAGGTGAGGATCTCGACGAACTCGCCGCTCTGCAGGCGGTAGGTGAGCGGGACGATCCGGCCGTTCACCTTCGCCCCCACGCACCGGTGCCCGACGTCGGTGTGGACGTCGTAGGCGAAGTCGATGGGGGTGGATCCCGCCGGCAGGTTCCGGAGCTCGCCCTTGGGCGTGAACACGAAGACCTCGTCGCCGTAGAGGTCGCGGCGCAGCGACTCCAGGAACTCGGTGGGGTCGGTGGTGTCCCGCTGCCAGTCCATCATGCGGGTGAGCCAGGCCATCTCCCCCGTGCCGCCGTTCGCCGCCCCGGACGGCCCCTGCTTGTAGAGCCAGTGGGCGGCCACGCCGTACTCGGCGGTGCGGTGCATCTCGTGGGTGCGGATCTGGATCTCGAGGGGCTTGCCCTCGGGGCCCACCACGGTCGTGTGGAGCGACTGGTACATGTTGGGCTTCGGGACCGCGATGTAGTCCTTGAAGCGCCCGGGCATGGGCTTCCACAGCGAGTGGATGATCCCCACCGCGCCGTAGCAGTCCTTGATCGAGTCGACCAGCACGCGCATGGCGGTGAGGTCGTAGATCTCGTTGAACTCCTTGCCCCGCCGGGTCATCTTCTCGTAGATCGAGTAGAAGTGCTTCGCCCGCCCGGTGATGTCCGCGGTGATGCCGACGGCCTCGAGCTCGCGGTTCACGTAGGCGCCGGCCTCCGCGATGTAGCTCTCCCGGTCGGCACGGCGCTGGTTCACCATCTGCTGGATCTCGGAGTAGCGCCGGGGGTGCAGCGCCGCGAACGCCAGGTCCTCCAGCTCCCACTTCAGGGAGTGGATACCCAGGCGGTGCGCCAGCGGCCCGTAGACGTCGAGCGTCTCGCGCGCCTTCTGGATCTGCTTCTGCTTGGTCATGTAGGCCAGCGTGCGCATGTTGTGCAGCCGGTCCGCGAGCTTGACGATGAGCACGCGGATGTCGCTGGCCATGGAGACGATGAGCTTGCGGTAGTTCTCGGCCTGCAGCTCCTCCTTGCTCTCGAAATGGATCTTCGAGAGCTTGGTGACCCCGTCCACGATGGTGGCGACCGTGGGACCGAACTCGCGCTCCACCTCGGCGAGCGTGGCCCCGGTGTCCTCCACCGTGTCGTGCAGCAGCGCGGCGATCACCGAGATGTCGTCCATGCCGAGGCCGGCGACGATGCGCGCGCAGCCCAGCGGATGCGTGATGAACGGCTCCCCGGACTGGCGCAGCTGGTCCTGGTGGTGGGCCTCGGCGAACGCGAAGGCGCGCGCGAGGGCGTCGGCGTCCGCGCCGGGGTGGTGCTCACGCACCTCGCCGATGAGCTCCTCCAGCTGGGGGGAGCGTCCGGGGGTGCGACCGATGTTCGCCACTGGGCTGGCCATGATCCCCCCTAGGGTAGCGTCCGCCGCACCGGCGGCGAACCCGGCCCCGGTGCCGCGGCGGAGCCCTGCCGGGTCAGGCGGCCACCAGCGGGCCGGTCTCGAGCAGGTCGAGGGTGGCGGCCAGGTCCAGGTACGCCTCGGCGGCGGCCATCCGGGCGGCGCACGCGGCGGCGCGCGGCGCGTCGGCCAGGTCCCGCCGCGGCGCCGGGACGACGGCCCGCACGCCGTCCGGCCCGATGTGCAGCAGGCCGAGCTCGCCGAGGGTGATGAGCGCGTCCGCGACCGCCGCGATGTCGCGCATGGGCCCGCCGGTGCCGCCCAGCAGCAGCTCCTCCAGGGCCCCGTCCCAGGGCCGCTCCACGCCGTCACGCAGCGCGGGCCACACCGCCGCGGCGGTCGCGCGGACGTCCCATCGCTGCGCCGCGATCATGCGGGCGAACTCGGTCTCGGGGTCGCCCCACAGCAGGTGCAGGAACCGCCCCGCGGCGTGGTGGCGGATCCAGCCCGCCTGATCCGCGTCGGACGGCGGGTCGAGCACCGCCAGGTGCATGGTGTCGGGCAGGTGCGCGTCCGCGAGCGTGGCGTGATCGACCATCGCGATGGCCGGCCGGCCCTCCAGCAGCGCCAGGCGCCCGGCGAGGGCGGCGCCGGCGCACCGGGCGCCGCCGAGCACCGCGAGCTCCACTCCGAGGCGCGCGGGCTGCAGCACCTCCTCCAGGGCCGCGCGGCGCCGGGCGACGTCGGCGGTCACCACGACCACTCCCCCATCGGCACCGGCCAGCGCGGCGATGCCGCTCATGGCGGTGCCCTCTCCACGACGGTCGCGCACGCCGGCCACCGGGCCGGCCGGCTCGGCCGGGGCGGGCACCGGCGGGACGCCGCCGCGCAGGACGGCGTCGCGCAGCTCGCCGATGCCGCGCCGCGCGGTGCACGCCAGGTCGCAGGCCGGCGCGCAGTCGCGTGCCACGGTCCCGCGGCCTCGCGTGACGGCCTCCAGGCGCTCGATCACCACGCGGGGGCCGACGAAGCCCTGGTAGCGCTCCACCCCCAGCGAGACGTGCGCGTCGAAGCGCATGCCGTCCTCGATGCGGGATGCGCGGTGCCCGTGGCCGAAGCCCACGGCCCGCGAGTGGGCCCCGCCGCAGCGCAGGCGCACCTGTAGGTGCCGGCCGTTGGCGCCCACCGTGCCGGCGCCCTCGGCCGTGCAGCCGGGCATGAGCAGCCGCACCGAGGGGTTGCCGCGGCCGAACGGCGCGAGCACCTCGAACGCCTCGGCGCTTCCCACGGTGAGGTCGCGGGCCCCGACGACGGCGTCCACCGGGCGCACCCGGGCCCGTTCGATGGCCCCGCTGATCCCCGCCGCGGCCGCCAGAAGCTCATCCCGGAAACGGGCGATGTCGGCGGCGGGCAGCTGCAGCCCGATGGCCCCCGCATGCCCGCCCCAGCGGGTGAGCGCGCCGTCCGCGCGGGCGACCAGGTCGTGCAGGTCCACGCCCGCCAGGCTGCGGCCGGATCCCTTGGCGGTGTCCCCGTCGCGGGCGATCACGATGGCGGGCCGGTCGAACCGCTCCACCAGCCGTGAGGCCACGATGCCCACCACGCCCTCGTGCCAGCCGTCGCCGGCCGCCACGATCGCGTGGCCCTCACGGATCTCGTCCGGTGACGCCTCGATCTGGGCGATGGCCTCGGCGGTGATGCGCTGCTCGACCTCCCGGCGCTCCACGTTGAGCTTCCAGAGCGCCTCGGCGATGGGGGCGGCGGTGCGCTCGTCGGGCGCCAGGACCAGGTCGAGGGCCTCCATGGCGTGGCGCAGCCGGCCGGCGGCGTTGATGGTGGGTCCCAGCTGGAAGCCCAGGTCTCGGGCGGTGAGCATGCGCGGGTCGATGCCGGCGGCCGCGCACAGCGCGCGGATGCCGGGCCGCGGCGACTTGCGCAGCACCTCGAGGCCGCGGGCCACCAGCCGCCGGTTCTGGCCGATCAGCGGCACCTGGTCGGCCACGGTCGCGAGCGCAACCAGATCCAGCTCATCCTCGGGCCTGGGGGCCATGAGGCCGTCGCCCAGGCGGGCGGCGATGGCACGCACCAGCATGAAGACCACGCCCACCGCCGCCGGCAGGTCGTCGGCGGGACGGCCCAGGGCCGGGTTGGCCAGGATGCCCGGCGGGCGGGCGCCGCCGGCCAGGTGGTGGTCGCACACGATGGGGTCCAGGCCCAGCTCGACGGCGCGCGTGAGGGCGTCCTCCGCCGTGGTTCCGCAGTCCACGCACACCAGCACGCGCACGCCCTGGTCGGCCAGCAGCTCGACGTTCTCCACGCGCACGCCGTAGCCGTCGGTGAACCGGCTGGGCAGGAAGGGCACCACGTCCCCGCCGGCGGTGCGCAGGCTGCGCACCAGGACCGCGGTGGAGCACACGCCGTCGCAGTCGTAGTCGCCGTGGACCGCGATGCGCTCACCGCGGCGCAGCGCGAGCACCAGGCGGTCGGCCGCCGGGCCGATGCCGTCGAGGTTCTCCGGGGGTTCGAGCGGCCCGTCGTTGCGCATGAACTCGCGCGCCGCCTCGGGATCGCCCAGCCCGCGGCGCACCAGCGTCCAGGCCAGCGCCTCCGGGCAGTCCAGCGCCTCCTGCAGCGCCGCGACGTCGGCGAACGCCACCCGATCCGCCCGCCAGCCCATCACCACCTCCCGGAACGCGCGATGCCCACGACCACCCAGGCCGCCAGCGCGAAGCCCGCCACGGCCGCCGGAAGGGCGGCGACGGCGAACCCGATGAGCGTCGGCCCGGAGTCGATGAGTGTGCCCACCAGCGCGGACGACACGAGCAGGGCCAGCGACAGCAGGGTGAGCATGAGCCGGTTCGCCCCGGACTCGGCGCGCTCGATGGCGCGCGGCAGGTCGTGCTGGTGGATCGTCAGCTCGATCTCGCCGTCCTTGAGCTCCTCCAGCAGCTCCGAGATCTGGAACGGGTAGTCGCGGAAGGCGGTGAGGTAGCCCTCCAGGTCGGCGCGCATGCGCCCGGCGATGCGGTCGGGGCGGTAGCGGTCGGCGATGAGCCGGTACGCGTACGGACGCGCGGTCTCGAACACGTTGAAGTCCGGGCTGATCTGCAGCGCGACGCCGGCGAGGGTGGCGAGGGCCTTGTCGAGCATCACCCACCGCGCCGGCAGGGTGATCTGGAGCCGGTAGACGGTCTCGAACACCTCGGCCAGCAGCGCGCGGGCGTCCAGCTCCCCCATGGACCGGCCCGAGTGGCGCTGCAGCACTACCGTCAGCTCCTCCGCGAGCTCATGCTCGCGGTGCTTGGGGTACCGCACCCCGAGCGCCCGCAGCCTGCGCGGGATGGCGTCGGCGTCGAGGTCCACCACGTCTGCCAGCAGCCGCACGGCCGATTCGCGGTCACGCGTGCTGAGCTGGCCGATCATCCCGAAGTCCACGAGGCCGATGTGGTCGGGCCCGTGGACCATGATGTTGGCCGGGTGCGGGTCGGCGTGGAAGACGCCGTGGTCGAAGACCTGCGCCATCCATGTCCGCGAGATGCGGTCGGCGAGCCGGCGCCGGTCCTCCGCGCTCCACTCCTCCAGGTCGAGGTGCGCGAGGGAGGTGCCCTCCAGCCGGTCCATCACCAGCACCCGGGCGGTGGTGAGCTCCCAGTGGATCGCGGGGACGTCCACACCGTCGTCGCCGTCGAAGTTCCGGGCGAAGGCCTCGGCGTTCCGGGCCTCGATGCGGTAGTCCAGCTCACGCCGGATGCTGCGCCCGAACTCCTCCACCAGCGCGACCACGTCCACGAACGCCAGCCGCCGGACCCGGTCCTTGGCGATGCGGGCCACCTGCTCCAGCAGGCCCAGGTCGGCGGTGATGCGCCGTTCGGCGTCGGGGCGCTGGATCTTCACCACCACGTCCGCGCCGCCGGCGAGCGTGGCCCGGTGCACCTGGCCGATCGAGGCCGCGGCCATCGGCGTGTCGTCGAAGGAGGCGAACAGCTCGTCGACCGGGCGGCCGAGCTCGGCCTCGATGACCGCGCGGATGCGGTGGGTCGGCTCGGGGCGGGCGTCGTCCTGCAGCCCGCGCAGCTCGGCCAGGATGTCGGGCGGCACGACGTCGGGCCGCGTGGACAGCAGCTGCCCGAACTTCACGAACGTGGGGCCCAGCTCGTCCAGCATCGCCCGAACGCGCCTGCCGCGGGTGCCGGGCGGGTCGGTCTCGCCCGCGCTCTGCCCGGGCGGCGTGCGGCCGAAGACGTACCCGAACCCGTGGCGGGCGGCCACGTGGGCGATCTCGCCGATGCGGGCGAGGTTCTGGCGCCGATCGGGCGGGGTCACTCCGCCGAGCGTACCAGGGGGCCCCGAGGGGCCCCCTGCGCGCGGTCAGCCCTCGAGGTAGCGGAAGGTCCCGCTGGCCGCGAACGGCCCGGTGGCGCTCGCGGTGAGGGTCACGGTGAAGCCCTCCCGGCTCGGGGCGAACCCGGCGTCGGTCAGGACCTTCAGGTCCTTCGCATCGCAGTTCATCAGCGCCTCGACCACCAGCACCAGGGTGCCCGGCTCGGGGCGTCCGCGGGTGGGCAGGCTCCAGGTGACCGGCGCGCTGTCCAGGGGCTGCCGGAAGGTCACGCCGCCCAGGGCCTGATGGCCCGGCTGGAGCGCCATGCCGCCCAGCGACCACCGTCCCGTGAACCGCTCGTCGCCCGGGCCACGCATCCAGTCGGGGGTCTGCCCGATGAGGATGTCGCCCTCGCCCGGCTCGATGTCGTCCCACCAGGCCAGGCCCTCCGGCAGCGGAGCCGGATCGGGATCGACCGGGGCGTGCTCGGCGTGCTCCACCACGGGGGCGGGCACCTCGATGACGGTCTCCACCGTGGCGGCGACCTCCGGCACCACGGCCTCGACCGGCGCCGGCGGCACCTGCTCGGGCTCGGATGCGACCGGCGCGACGGACACCGGCTCCTCCACGACCGGCGCGACGGCGACGGGCGCCTCGGCCACCGGCTCGGCCACCAGCTCGGCGGGCGGTGCCCATTCGGCCGGGTCATCCACGTTCCAGGAGGTCACCGGGACCTCGGACCGCTCACCGGTCGCCGTCGCCAGGGCGGACGCCCAGGCGTCGTCGGCGGGCGGCGCCCACTCCGCGGCCGGCTCCGAGACGTCCTCGTCCGCCTCGGCGACCGGGGTGTCCCAGCCGCCCAGCGCGGGTGCCTCGGGGGCGAGGGTGGCGGCGGACTCGGCGCCCGCGCCCACCAGCTCGCCCTCGGCCGGAGCCGGCTGCCATGCGTCCGCCGACCAGGGCTCGTCGGCCGTCGTGTCGGCCGCGGTGTCGGCCGGCGTGTTCCAGGAGCTGTTCCACTCCCCGGCCGACGCCTCGGCGACGGGCTCTGGCGCGGTCTCGGTGACCGGCTCGGTGTTCCAGCCACCGATGCCCGGGGCTTCCTCGGCCACCGGCTCGGTGTTCCAGCCGCCAATGCCCGGGGCTTCCTCGGCCACCGGCTCGGCAGCCCAGCCGCCAATGCCCGGGGCCTCCTCGGCCACCGGCTCAGCGTTCCAGCCGCCAATGCTCGGAGCCTCCTCGGCCACCGGCTCAGCGTTCCAGCCGCCAATGCTCGGGGCCTCCTCGGCCACCGGCTCGGCGTTCCAGCCGCCGATGCCCGGGGCCTCCTCGGCCACCGGCTCGGCGTTCCAGCCGCCGATGCCCGGGGCCTCCTCGGCCACCGGCTCGGTCCAGGCCGGCGCCGCGGACTCGGCGGGCGCCTCGGCGGCCGGCGTGTCCCATTCGGAGGCGTCCCAGGCGGGCGCCTCGGACTCGGCCACGACCTCCGCGACCGGCTCGGCGACATCGCCACCCAGCCAGGAACCGCCGTCGCCGGCATCCGTCGCCTCGGTCTGTCCGACCGTGGACTCCTGCGCGGCCTTCCACGCGGTCGCCGGGTCGGGCGCCCACATGGCGTCCTCCTCCTCGGCGACGGGCTCCTCCGCCACCGGCGCGGCGGCCGGCGTGGCCTGCTGGCCCAGCCAGCCGTCGCCCGACGGGGCCTCGGCCGCGACGGGCGCGCCAAGCGTTCCGGCATCGGCCGACGAATCGTCCCATCCGCCGTCCATGTCGCCCGGCAGCGGCCAGCCCGGCTCGGTGATGAGCTCCTCGTCGTCGGCCCACACGGCCGGCTCCCCGGTCCGCACGGCCACCGGCTCCGGCGCGGCGGCCGGCTCCGGTGAGGTCACGGGCTCCGAGGTGGCGTCGGCAACGGGCGCCGGGGACACCGGGGCGTCGTCGGTGGCGTCGAGGCCGTGCATCGCCGCGCGCATGGCGTCCCAGTCGGGCTCGCCCGGCACCGGCGAGGTCGGGATCCCGAACTCGGTGGTCTCCTGGCCGTGGAGGTCCTGCGACGGCACGCTGGCCGCGCCGAGCGGCATCGGGGCGAGCGGCTCCGGCGGGGTCTCGTCGGCACCGCGGCCGCGGCGGCCACGGCCCCGCGTGGCGCGGGTCTTCGGCGCCTTCTCGGCCTTGGCGCGCTTCGCACGCGGGGCCTTCGGAGCCTTCGGCTCCTTGGTCGCCTTCACCTTGGGCGCCTTGGCCGGCTTCGGGGGCTTCGCCGTCTTCGGCGACGATGCGCCGTCCGCGGTGTTGCGCCGCATGACCAGCAGCAGCACCAACAGGGCCGCGACGCCGGCGACGAGTGCGAGGTTCATCGTGCTCATCATCCTCAGGGCCTCCATGCACCCTCGTCGTGAGGGGCGACTGCCGCCCGTCCGGGGCGGCCAACGGTCAGGGGTTGCGGGTCCACGCCATCCGGCGTGCGACCCCGTCCGTCACGGGCGGCTCACGCCGCTCGTCCTTCAGCTCAACTCCACCTCGTAGCGTCCGCGAGCGTGGAAACGCCCGGGAGCCGCGGCGGCCAGCACGAGGGTGAACCCCTCGGTGCCGGGACCGAATCCGCTGTCGGCCATCACCACGAGGCCGCCGGGGGCGACGTTCTCCTCGCTGCTGACGACCAGCCGCACCGACTCCGGCCGTGGCGGCCGGTGCAGGCGGTGCGTGAAGGTGATGCCCTCGAACACCAGGTGCCCGGATGCCAGCGCCAGGCCGGTGATCTGGAAGGTGCCCTCCGAGCGGGTGCGCTCGATCCGGCTCATCGGGGCCTCTCGGACGGCGGCGGCCTCCGCGAGCGCCAGGGAGCGCTCCACCGCGGCGGCCCCGGCCGGCAGCGCCGACCACTCGGCCAGCACGGCCAGATCGGGGTCCGCGGGGACGGTGACGACGGGCGCCGACCACTCGGCCATCGCGGCCAGGTCGATGTCGTCCGGCGGGCCCGGTGGGTCCGGGGCGCTGAAGCCCACGCCGACCCACTCCGAGACGACCGCGAGGTCGTCGTCGGTGATGGCACGGGTCTCGTGGACGGGCTGCTGCGGCGCCACCCACTCGTTCAGGACCACCGGTGGCGGTTCCGGCGCACGGCGACCGGACGCGCCTGCCGCGCCCTCCACCGCCATGCCCTCAAGCCTGCTCCACACTCGGGTGCGCCCTCCGTTCGATCACGACGGCACCGGCAATCCAATGGGGATGCCTGTGGTCGTTATCGGCCGCGAAACCGCCGGACTTAGGCGGCGGGCCTCGGCGTGGGCGCCGGGTGGGTGAGCCGGGTGGGCCGCCGCGGTGCGGCGGCCCACCCGCTCGAGGTCAGCGGCGGCGCTTGCGGCGCACCTGCTGGTGCCGCCGCTGGCGGTTCGGATCGGGGCGCTCGCCGGTGGCGGCGTCCGTGGACTCGCCGTCGCCGGCGGCCGGCTGGGCCGGCGCGTCCAGCGGCTCGTAGTCGGCCTCGTCATCCGGCGTCGAGAGCGGCTCGGCATCCGCCGTGGCCACCGGGGCGTCCACCGCGGTCTGGGCGGGGGTCTCCACGGGCCGCGGATCCACCGAGTCCTCCGGGGGCAGCGATGCGGAGCCCTCACCGATCATGCCCGCGACCTGGTCCAGCGGGGCGTCCTCCAGGGCGCTCTCGGCGCGCTCGAGCACGGCCAGATCGACCACGTCGGCGTCGCTGGCGATCATCCGCGCGCGCTTGCGCTCCAGCTTGGCGGTCCGGCGCTGCTCGTCCGGGTCGCGCTCCTTCCAGAAGGCGGCCAGCGGAGCGGCGATGACGATCGACGAGACACCGCCGGCCAGGATGCCCACCAGCAGCGCGAACGAGAAGTCGTGCAGCGTCTCGCCGCCGAAGAAGTACAGGGCGAGCACCGGCAGCAGCGTGGTGAGGGAGGTGATGACCGAGCGGGTGAACACCTCGTTCACCGAGTGGTTCACGATCTCCCGGTAGCGCCTGCCGCGCATCAGGGGGACGTTCTCCCGGATGCGGTCGAACACGATCACCACGTCGTACAGGGAGTACCCCAGGATGGTCAGCAACGCGGCGACCGTCGCGCTGGTGACCTCCTTGCCGGTGACGGCATAGATGCCGATGCACAGCGCCACGTCGTGGACCACCGACAGCATCGCGGGCAGGGCGAGCTTGTACTCGAACCTGATGATCAGGTAGCCGACGACGACGATGAAGCTCAGGATCACCGCGTAGATCGCGTTGCGGATGATCTGTTTGCCGAACGTCGGGCCCACCTGTTCGAGGCTCTGGACCGACGCGCCGAAGCTGTTGTCCAGGTCGCGCACCAGCTTCTGCTGCACGTCGGGCGCCAGGGACTCCGTCTGGATCTGGAAGCCCTGGACGTCCCGGCCGTCGATCTCCTCGGTGGTGGCCTGCACCTTGGCGTTGTCGAGACCGTTGGAGGTGAGCACCTCGCGAATGCCGTTCTCGGTCGCCGGCCGGTCGAAGGTCACCGCGATCCGGGTGCCGGACTCGAAGTCCAGGCCCAGGTTGAGGCCGCTCACGGCGAGCCAGCCCAGGCCGAAGAGGACCGGGACGGTGGAGAGCACCATCCACAGCTTCCACTTCCCCACCCAGTCCACCGTGAAGATGTGGCCCTGGGTGAGGGCCATGGCCTTCTCCTCGCGCATGAACCGGGTGCCGAGGAGCACGCCGAAGATCGCGCGGGTGGCGAAGACCGCCGTGAACAGCGAGAGCAGCACGCCGATGCCGAGCGTGAACGCGAAGCCGCGCGGGCCGGCGGTGGCGAACAGGAACACGATGATCGCCGTGAAGAAGGTCACGACGTTGGCGTCGATGATCGCCGCCAGGCCCTTCTTGTAGCCGGCCGAGAGCGCCGCGGTCGCGCTCTTGCCCGAGCGCGCCTCCTCGCGGACGCGTTCGAAGATGACGACGTTCGCGTCGGATGCGACGCCGATGGTGAGGATCACACCCGCGATGCCCGGGAGCGTCAGCGTGATGGGCACCAGCACGATGGCCGCGTAGAAGAGCGCGGCGTAGATGAGCAGGCCCAGCGTCGCCACGATGCCCAGCAGCCGGTAGTAGAGGATCATGAACAGCACGACCAGCAGCAGGCCCGCCACGCCGGCGATGAGCCCGGCGCGCAGCGAGTCCTTGCCGAGGGTGGCCGAGACCTGCTTCTGGCTCACCACCTCCAGCCGCACGGGGATGGCGCCGGAGTTGAGCTGATCGGCGAGGGTGCGGGCGGACTCCGGCGTGAAGTTGCCGTTGATCTGCGCTGCGCCGCCGCTGATGCCGTCCGGGAGGTCCTGAGGGTCGATCGTGGGGTTCGAGATGAGCTCGCCGTCGAGCACGATCGCGAACGAGAACAGCTGGTTCTGCACCGCCCCGCGCTGGGCGAGGTCACGGGTGATGTCGTGGAACTTCTCGCCGCCGGCCTCGGTGAAGTCCATCGTGACGATGGGCTCGCCGGTGCGGCCCTGGCCGACGTCCCGGATGCTGTCGGCGGAGCTGATGTCCTTGCCGGTGACGCCGGGGCGGTCCTGGAAGATGTAGTAGCGGGTGATCCCGCCGGAGGCGCGGGTCGCGAGCTCCTCGACCGTGCGGACGATCGTGAGGCCCTTGGGCACGGCCTCCACGTGCACCTGCGACATGGTCTTGCCGTCGGCGCGCACCAGGTCGCGCAGGTCCTCCCGCGCGGTCTCCAGGCCGTCCGTCTCGGCGCCCACGACCACCGGGCCGGCGACGAAGTCGTCCCCGTCCTTGGTGAAGGCGTAGAGGGTTCGCGAGCCCTGGGAGGGGTCGCGGACCTTGGTCTTCTGCGCCTGCAGGACGGTCTTGTAGAGGTCCGCGCTCGGCGTCTCGTCCACCACGTTGTCGGTGAAGTCGTAGAACGCCAGCTGCGCCGGCTTGATGAGGTCGTTCACGACCCGGTCGGGGTCGTCGGCGCCGGGAAGGGCGACCACGATCTGGTTGGAGCCGGCGGTCTGGATCTCGGGCTCGGCCACACCGAAGGCGTCGACGCGGCTGCGGATCACCTCGACCGCGCGGTTCATCGCCTCCTGGTCCACCGGCTGCTCCGCGGAGGTCTGGCGGCCCTCCAGGACCACCTCGACACCGCCCTGGAGGTCCAGTCCGAGCGTCGCCGGCTTGAGGGCGATCGCCACCAATGAGGCGGCCGTGATCCCGACCACCATCAGCAGCAGGAGGAGCGCGCGCCTCCCGGTGTTCACTGCGTCGCCGCGTCCGTGTCGATGTCGGGATCGTCTGCGGTCGTGGAGGTCGCCGGCACGTCGACGATGATGCGCGCGACGGCGGCCTTGGCGATCCGGATCTCGGTGTCCTCGGCGACCTCGAGGAGCATGGTCTCCCCGTCCTCGACCTCGGTCACGGTCCCGTAGATGCCGGCGGTGGTGATGATCTCATCGCCCGGTGAGAGCTTCTCCAGGATCTCCATCTGCTGTCGCTTCAGCTTGCGCTGGGGAACCACGACGAACATGTAGATGATCCCGACGAAGATCAGGAGGTAGATGAGGAGGGCTGCTCCTCCCACGGTGGGGGCACCTGCCGTTTCGATTGACGGACCGGCGGACCCTAGCAGAGGCCTTTCACGGCACTGTGCAGGGGCGTCGCCGCGCACATCGGCAGCCGTGCCGGGCTCATGAGCACCGGGCGACGACGCGTTCGGGGAGGACCCGCACGACCGCGTGGACGCCTCCGTTCAGCCGGCTCGCTGCCGGGACGCATTGGTAGGGTCCGGGGCCGTGTGGCTCTCCCGTCTCTGGCGCGCCCGATGGCACTGGGCCTTCGAGGTGCTCCTCTTCGTCGTGCTCACCGTCATCTACGAGGCCGCCCGCGACCTCGTGGCGCCCGGCACCGCTGAGCAGATCGCCCGGGCGTTCCACCACGCCGAGGACATCGTGGCGGTCGAGGAGGCGCTGGGGCTGCACCTGGAGACGAACGTCCAGGAGATCACGCACGCCATCCCCGGCGGTGAGCCGGTGGTCACCTGGTACTACACGCTCTCGCACACGCCCGGCTTCATCGCGTTCTTCACCCTCATCTGGCTCATCCGCAAGCCCGAGTACGCCTTCATCCGGAACTGGTTCTGGGGCACGCACATCTTCGCCGTGCTCAGCTTCTGGCTGTACCCGCTCGCGCCGCCGCGGTTCCTGGATCTGGGCCTGGAGGACACCACCAAGGAAGCGCTCAAGCTGGGCGGCGCGCTGGACTGGTTCCAGCCGTTCCGGAACGAGTTCGCGGCCATGCCGTCGCTGCACATCGGCTACTCGTTCTTCTACGCGGTGGCGCTCATGTGGTTGCTGCGGCCCTTCGGCCGCTGGCGGTACCTTCTGGATGCTGTGGGTCACGATGGCCACGGCGAACCACTACTGGCTCGACGGCGTGGGCGGGGCGATCTGCGTGCTCGCGGGGCTGGGCCTGGTCCATCTGGTGAGCGCCCGCGACGTGCCGCGGCCATGGCGTCACGGCCGTGACGACCACGGGTCCGGCGGCGGGTCCCAGCCGGCCCTCACCGGGGCGGGCGTGCCGTGAGCGGCTCCCTGCGCGTGGCCATGGTCACCGAGTACGCGTACCCGGTGCTGGGCGGGATCTCCGAGCACGTGCACTTCCTGTCGGCGGAGCTCGCCGCGCTGGGCCACGACGTCACGGTGGTCACGAGCAACGCCCCGCGCGGCCAGCGGGAGCGCGCGGAGACGGTGGACGCCGAGCAGCGCGACCGCTTCGGCTACCGCACGGTCCGGATCGGCACCTCGGTCCCGGTGCACTCCAACGGCTCCATCGCGCGCGTCACGGTCTCACCGCGCCTGCGGGCGATGCTCGCCCGGGCGATCGGCCACGCGGACGTGGTGCACGCCCAGGGCCTGGCGGGGCCGCTGCTCGCCCTGGAGTCGCTGCGGGCCTCATCGGCGCCGTGCACGGTCGGCACGTTCCACACCTACTTCAAGGGCGAGCATCTGGGCATGCGCATGGCGCGGCGCTACATCGCGGGCGGCCTGGCGCGCCTCGACCGCCGCATCGCCGTGTCGAACGCCTGCGTGATGTCGCTGGAGCAGTACTTCCCCGGTGAGTGGGACATCGTGCCCAACGGCATCGACACCGAGGTGTTCACACCGCTCGCCTCGCCTGCCGACCGGGATCCCGGGCCGCCGCGCATCCTGTTCGTGGGGCGCTTCGACCCCCGCAACGGTCTCCACACCCTGCTGGACGCCGCGAGGATCCTTCAGGACCGGGGGCTCGAGTTCGAGGTGCAGGTGGTCGGCGACGGTCCCGCGCGGCCGCGGTACGAGCGGCAGGCGCAACGGCTGGGCATCTGGGACCGCGTCCGGTGGCTCGGCCTGCTGAAGGACGAGCGGCCGGAGCTGTACCGGCAGGCGACCGTGCTTGCCGCGCCGTGCGTGCTGGCGTCCTTCGGCGTGGTGCTGCTGGAGGCGTTCGCGTCCGGCATCCCGGTGGTGTGCGCCGACAACGTGGGCTTCCGTCAGGTCATCCGCGATGGCGCGCCAGGCCGGTTCGTGCCGTGCGACGACGCCGCGGCCCTCGCGGACGGTCTCGCGGAGGTCCTGTCGGACCCCCGGCGGGGCGCCGATTGGGGCGTTCGGGGACGGGCGATCGCGCAGGAGCGGTACGCGTGGCCGATCGTGGCCCGCCAGATCGAGGACATCTATCGCGAGGTCCTGGACGGCGGCCGCCGTCCGGTGCTCGCCTCCCGGGTCTCCGGGGAAAGGAACGCCTGATGGAGCAGTACTCGCTCACGCAGATCCTGCTGGACCGCCTGATGGAGGAGACCGGGCTGGTGCCCCAGGGGGACCTGGTGGAGCGCCTGCGGCGCACGCCGCCGGCGGTGCTGCGCGGCCTGCGCTCCGCGGACGCGGAGACGGTGGGCCTGGCGGCCACCCTCCCCCTCGACCTGGCCTCGGCGGTCGCGGAGCTGCTGAAGGAGGGCGTCGGTGAGGACGGGCGGTTCGACCGCGCGAAGGCCGACGAATACCTGGCCGCCCAGGCGAACCGCGACGAGGACGAGGAGGAGGACGACCCGTCCCCCGCCCTGGTCGCCATGGCCCACGAGGCGCTGGGCGTGGAGGGGGACTGCGAGGCGTGCAACGCCTGGCTCGCCAAGCGGGCCGAGCAGGACGCCGCCGAGGACGCCGACGAGCACGGGCACCACAACCCGGAGTCGCTGCTCGGGACCCTGCTTGAGCGCCACCCCGAGCAGGCCGACGCGTGGGCGCCGCAGATGGCGCTGCGCATCGCCCGTGACGCGGGCTCCCTCTTCGGTCGTGCCGCCGGGTTCGGCGCGCTGCACGAGGTGGTCGCCCACGGCGGCGGCGCCCCCGGCCTGTCGCGCGAGGGCCTCATCGAGGCGCACGGCATCCAGCACGTGGGCATGGGCCTGTGCGAGGACGCCGCCCAGGTGCACGGCTTCCGGGTCGCCCTCGCGGCCTTCAACGCCAACGACGGCGTGGTCGCCGGCATCCAGGAGGCCGAGAAGGCCGCCATCCAGGACGCCGTCGCCCTGGCCGGCATCCCCGCCGCCATCGCGGTGGGCCTGGTCGCCCAGATCGCCGACGGCGCCCTCAGGTCGGCCCCCACCCCGCCCCCGGCGCGCCGCCTTCCCAAGAAGGGCAAGCGCTAGCCCAGAACCGGCCCCCGGCCCCACCCGAGTTCGTCAGACGGGCGGGGCCGGGCGCTGCCCACGCGCGTTGATGTGCAATTGCACACCCGCGCGTCCAATTGCACATCCCCCAGCCCCGGGAGGGAGCCCCGAACCCGGACTGTGCCGGGCGGCCCGGCACCGGCTCGTCGCCAGCCATGGGTGCCAGGCACGCCCGGCACCGGGCGGCCAGGTCGTGCAATTGGACATCCGCGCGTTCAATTGAAGATGCCCGCCGCGCCGGAGACGTCAGCGGCCATGGGCATCCCGAGGCGCGTCCTGGCAGGGATCGACGCCCCGGGGTGAACGCCCGGCACCGCGGTCTGGGGGTGTGCAATTGAACATCCGCGCGTTCAATTGGACACTCCACCGGAGGCCTCCCGGCACGGCGGCCTGACGTGGGCGGGAGGCGCCCGCGAGGTGGCGGTCCATCCCGCCCGGAGGATGTGCAATTGCACGTCCGGGTGTCCAATTGCACGGCGCGGGCCGTGCGGGGCCAGGCACTAGGATCGCGCGGTGTCCGGGCATCAGATCCTGAGCTTCGCCCTCGCGGCGCTGGTGATCATCGTGGTGCCGGGGCCGAGCGTGCTGTTCGCGGTGAGCCGGGGTGTCGCGCTGGGGCGGCGGGCGGCGGTGGCGACGACCCTGGGGAACACGGCCGGGGCGCTGTTGCTGGCGTGGCTGGTGTCGGCGGGGCTGGGCGGGATCATCGCGACGAGCCTGGTCGCGTTCACGGTGGTGAAGATCGCCGGGGCCCTCTACCTGGTGGTCCTGGGATGGCAGATGTGGCGGCACCGGCACGCGCTGCCCGCGGCGGTGGCCGGCGAGGTCGCCCCGCTGTCCACCCGGCGGATCATCCGGGACGGCTTCGTGGTGGGCGTGACCAATCCGAAGGTCGTGGTGTTCTTCGGGGCGGTGCTGCCGCAGTTCGTGGACCCGGACGGGGCCCCGGTGTGGATGCAGATGGGCGTCCTGAGCCTGGTCTTCGCCGCAATCGCCCTGGTGAGCGACGGCACCTGGGGCGTGGCCGCCGGCAGCGCGCAGCGCTGGTTCGCGCGGCGGCCGGACCGGCTGGTGCATGTGGGCGGCGCCGGCGGGGTGGCCGTCATGGCCCTCGGCGTGAAGCTGGCCCTCACGGGGCGCGGCAACTAACCGTCGATGAGCTCCTGCAGGTGCTCGGGGTAGCGATCGCCCGCCTCGAGATCCGGCGGGAACGCCGCCTCCAGGGTCGCCAGCGCATCGGCGGGCAGCACCAGCGAGGCCGCGGCGGCGTTCTCCCGCACGCGCGCGGGTGACCGCATCCCCGGGATGGGCAGGATCATCCCGCCGCGCCCGATGAGCCAGGCCAGGGCCACCTGGCCTGGCGTGGCGCCCAGCCCCTCGGCCACGGCGTCCACCGCGCGGGCGAGCAGCAGGTTGCGGTCGAGGGTGTCCCCCTGGAACCGCGGCAGCGCCCGGCGCAGGTCCCCCTCCCCCAGGTCGGCCGCCGACCGCAGCGAACCGCCCAGCAGGCCCCGGCCCACCGGGCTGAACGGGACCAGGGCGATGCCCAGCTCGGTGAGCGTGGGCAGCAGCTCGCGCTCGGGCCGCCGCCACCACAGCGAGTACTCCGACTGCACCGCGGCGATCGGGTGCACGGCGTGCGCGCGACGGACGGTGGCGGCCCCGGCCTCCGAGAGGCCCAGGAATCGCACCCGGCCGGCCTCCACCTCGTGAGCCATCGCCCCCACGGTCTCCTCGATGGGCACTCCGGGGTCCACCCGGTGCAGGTAGAGCAGATCGATGACGTCCACGCCGAGCCGCTCCATGCTGCCGGCGACGCAGCCCGCCACCCGCTCCGGCTGGCCGTCCACGCGCAGGTCGGCGCCGGCGCCGATGAGACCGAACTTGGTGGCGATGAACGCCTCGTCACGCCGGCCCGCCAGCGCACGGCCCACCAACCGCTCGTTGTGCCCGTCGCCGCCGTAGACGTCGGCGGTGTCGATGTGGGTGACGCCGAGATCGAGGGCGGTCCGCACCGCCTCGATGGCGGTTGCCTCGTCCGCCGGCCCGTAGCTGTTGCCCGACAGCCCCATGGCCCCCAGGCCGATGGGATGCAGGTCCGGTCCGTGCGCCCCGAGTCTGGTCATGGACTGAGGCTACCCGGCAGACTGCCGGGATGACCGACCCCCGCCCGGTGCTGCAGGGACGCGCCCTCGCCGCGGCCACCGTGGCCCTGCTGCTCGGGGTCTTCGCCGTGGGATCCGAGGCCCTGGTGATCTCCCCGTTGCTGGAGGACATCGCCGCGGACTTCGGCACCGGGGTCGACGCGGCGGGCCTCTCGGTGAGCGTCTACGGCCTGGCCGTGGCCATCGTCGCGCCCGCGGCGGGCTGGGTGGCCGACCGGACCTCCCGCCGAGCGGCCATCCTGGGGGGCCTGGTCATCTTCGCCGTGGCCGGCGTGCTGTGTGCGCTGGCGCCCAGCCTGCTGAGCCTGGTGATCGGCCGTGCGCTGTGCGGGGTCGGGTCGGGGCTGTTCCTGCCCGCCGCGTACGCGTGGGTGGGCGACGAGGTGCCCTACGAGCGCCGGGGCCGGGTGATGGGCTGGGTCATCGCCGGCTGGGCGCTCGCCCTGGTGGCCGGCGTGCCCGCCGGCGGGTTCATCGGCCAGCTGGCCGGCTGGCGGGAGGCCCTCGCCGCCCTCGCCGGGCTCGCGGCGGTCGCCACCGTGCTCGCCGTACGGCTGCTGCCCGGCGGGTCGGGGGCCGGCCACGTCGGGGATCGCGCCGCTCGCGTGGGGCTGCGCGACGCGCTGGCGGTCCCCGCCGTGCGCTGGCTGCTCACGGTGAACCTGCTGAACATGCTGGCCTTCTACGGTGTCTACACCTACCTGGGCAGCTTCCTGCGCGAGGAGCTCGACGTGCGCAGCGGCGCGGCGGGGGCCCTCATCCTGCTCTACGGCGTGGGCGTGGCCGTGATGTCGCTGAACGGACGCGTCATCGACCGGCTCGGCAAGGCCCGCACCGTCACGCTCACCCTCGTGATGCTGACGGTGCTGTTCGCCGCGCTGCCCTGGACGGCCGCGGTGCCCGTGGCGCTGGGGACGGTCCTGGTGGTGATGGGAACCCAGCAGGCCGGATTCCTGACCGCCATGGCCACGCTGGCCACCAACGCCATGCCCGCCGGCCGCGGCGCGGTGGTGGCGCTGATGAGCTGCACGACATACATCGGGGTCACCCTCGGCGCCGCCGTCATGGGCCCGGTGTTCGAGGGTCCCGGCTACCGGGTGATCGGGGTCGCCTGCGCGCTCATCGTCCTCGTCGCGGCCGGGTTGTCGCTGCGGCTGCGGGCCGGGGATCAGCCGGGCTGAAGCCCGGCGTGGCATCCAGGTGGGGGTCGACGGACAGCGTCAGCCGCCGATCATGCTCATGGGGCGGCCACGATAGGTCCATCCCTCCGTCCCGATGGCATGTCCAGCGTGCTTGCCCAGCACGGCGCCGCGCACCATCCGCTCCAATGCCGCGTCGTCGGCCCCGGCGCGCAGCGGGCCGCGCAGATCGGTCTCGTCGGTGGCGAACAGACAGGTGCGCAGCATGCCGTCGGCGGTCACCCGCAGGCGGTCGCACTGCTGACAGAACGGCTCGGTGACCGAGCTCACGAACTGCAGGTGCCCGGCGCCATCGGCGAAGCGCCAGTTCGTGGCCGGGGCGGCCGGCCGCTCGCGCTCGAGGGGTTCGAGGGGCCACCGGGCGTGGATCATGGCGCGCAGTTCCTGGCCGGTCATCACGTGCTCACGCGTCCACTCGCGCGAGGCGTCCAGCGGCATGGCCTCGATGAACCGCACCACGTAGGGCCGCCGGCGCGCCAGCTCGGCCAGGGGCAGCACGTCCGGCTCGCTGATGCCGCGCAGCACCACGGCGTTCACCTTGATCGGCCGCAGCCGCTCGTGGGCCTCGCAGGCCGCCAGCCCCTCCAGCACCCGGTCCAGGTCACGCCGGCGGGTGATCTGCGCGAATCGCTCCGGGTCGAGGCTGTCGACGCTCACATTCACCCGGTCCAGCCCGGCCGCCATCAGCTCGTCCACCTGTCCAGCCAGCAGCACCCCGTTGGTGGTGATGGACACCTCCCGGATCCCCGGGGTGCCCTTCACGCGGGCGACGATCTCCGCGATGCCCGGCCGCACCAGCGGCTCGCCGCCGGTGACCCGCACGTCGGTGACGCCCAGCCGCGCGAACAACGCGACCAGGCGCGCCAGTTCGTCGGCGTCCAACAGCTCGTCCCGGCCGAGCCAGGCCATGCCCTCGGCCGGCATGCAGTATCGGCACCGCAGGTTGCAGCGGTCGGTCACCGACAGCCGGAGCGACCGGTGGACGCGCCCGAAGGCGTCCGTGAGCGGTTCGAGTCCCATCACCGCCCAGTCTGGCAGCGCACGGCCGAGGCGGCCCGTCCCGACGGCGCGGCGCACGCCGCCGCGACGCGCACCTGCCTCGGGCTACCCGGTGCCGAGCCTGGCACCGCAGGCACCCGGCATCGGCACGCCCAGCGAGCCTGCCCGGGAGCTGTCGAGCACCAGGTTGCCGGGGCGGCTCAGGCCGGCCTGCGCGAGGGTCGACCCGCGCACGGCGGTCTCCGGCAGGCCGTGGGCCCGGCAGACCGCCCGGGCGAAGTCCAGCCGGCTCACCGGCTCGGGCCCGGCCACATGCAGCGGGCCGGCCACGTCCATGCCGGCCAGCGCCACCACGGCGGCGGCCATGTCGCTCACGTGCGCGACCGACCGGAACTCGTCGGCGAAAAAGGCGGTCTCCGTGCGGCCCGCGGCGGCATCCAGGACCATCCGCACGGGGGCGCTGTCGGCCCCGCCGTACATCAGCGAGGTGCGCACCATGACCGCACCGGCATGGGCCGCCATCACCTCCCGCTCGGCGTCGGCCTTCGCCCGCCCGTAGTCGTGCACCGGGTCCGGGGCGTCGTCCTCGGTGTACGGCGTCTCACGACCGGCGAAGACCACGTCCGTGGACATGTGCACCAGCCGGGCGCCCGCCGCGGCGGCGCATCGCGCCACCACCCGGGCACCGTCCACGTTCACCGCGCGGTCCTCGCGGACGTAGGCGCAGTGGATGACCGCCGCCGGGCGACGGGCGTTGAACGCGGCCGAGACCGCGGCGGGATCGCACACGTCCACCTCGCCGTGGGAGGGGGCCACCACCTCCCACCCACCGTGGGCAGCCACATGGGCGCGTATCGCCGTCCCCAGCAGGCCCGAGCCCCCGGTGACCAGCAGCACCGGCGGGGTCACGCCGCCCCAAGCGGTGACCACGGCACCGGCTGCCCGGCCGCGGTGTCACCCTCCACCAGCGCCAGCGCGTCGGCGAGGGCCATGCTGGTGACCGCGTGCGCCTCCTGGGCGGCCAGCGGGTGGAGCACGCCGTCGCGCAGAGCGCAGCGCACCGCGTGGGTCATGCCCGGCCGCGGCGACCAGTCCACCGCCAGCGGCGCCCGCATGGGCCAGTCCGGCGGATGTCCCAGCAGGGCCCTCCCGAACAGGTGGAACGCGATGGCCGCCGAGGCGGGGTTGCCGGGCAGGCCCAGCATCACCACATCGTCCCGGCGCCCGAGCCACACCGGCCGGCACGGCACGACCCGCACGCCGCGGAACACCTCGTCGGCGCCCAGGGACCGCATGGCCGGCCGCACGTGGTCGTGGTCGCCGGCCGACACGCCGCCCACGGTGACCACCATGTCGGCGCCCATCCCGAGCGCGTTGTGGATGGCCCACACCGTCGCGTCGCGGTCGTCGCCCACCGAGCTGTTGGAGATGACCTGCCCGCCGGCGGCGGTGATCTGCGCCCCCACCCCCAGCCGGTTCCCGTCGTACACCTGCCCGGGCCGCAGCGGCGAACCCGGCGGGACGAGCTCGTCGCCGAGCCCGATCACCGCCACGCGAGGCCGGGCGTGCACCCACACCTCGGCCCATCCCACGCCGGCGAGCGCCGCGACCGCGGTGGGCGCGGGCCGTGCCCCGGCCGGCATCAGGACCGCTCCGGCGGTGATGACCTCGCCGCGGCGGCGCACGTCCCGGCCCGACGCCACGCCGGGCACCTCGGCCGCATCGGGGGTTCCGCGCACCTCCTCCCGGCGCACCACGGCGTCGGCGCCCTCCGGCATGACCGCGCCGGTCGAGATGCGCGCCGCCTGTCCCGGGCCCAGGCGCACCTCCCCGGGATGTCCGGCGCGATGCTCACCGCTGACCGCCACGACGCCCGGGGTGTCCCGCGACCGCACGGCGAGGCCGTCCATGGCGGCCGAGTCCGCCGAGGGCAGGTCCACCGAGGCCACCACATCGCGGGACAGGATGCGTCCGGCGGCGTCGGCCACCGGGATCGCTTCCTCGGGCGGGAGAGCGCCTGGGTGAGGGTCACGTCGCGCATGTGCCGGTGACGCTAGCGTGTGCGCATGGCGACCTCCGCCGCCGACCGTTCGGCCGCCGTTCCCGCACGGGTCCTCCGCCTGCGCGCGGGCCGCTGGGACACCCGCGCCGATCGCCTGGCCGGCGAGGAGCCCATGGAGGTCCGGATCGCCGCGCCCGGGGCCGATCCCGCACCCGTGGCGGTCACCATGCGCACCCCGGGGGCCGACTTCGAGCTGGCCGCCGGGTTCCTGGTGACCGAGGGGCTCGTCGAACCCGGGGACCTCGCGGGCATCGCCTACTGCACCGACCCGGGCGAGGCTCAGGCCTACAACGTGGTGGTGGTGCGCTCCTCCGCGGCTCCCCGGCGGGAGGTGCGGGCCCGTGCCCATGCGGTGACGGCGGCGTGCGGGGTGTGCGGCACGGCGAGCCTCGACGAGCTGCGCGAGCGCTGCACCCCCCTCCGGGACGCCGTGAGCGTGGGGGCCGGCACGCTGCTGCGGATGCCCGGCGCCCTGCTGGAGCACCAGCGCGGCTTCGACCGCACGGGGGCGCTCCACGCCGCCGGCGTGTTCGCCGCCGATGGAGCCGCCCTGTGCGTGCGCGAGGACGTCGGCCGGCACAACGCCGTCGACAAGGTCGTGGGGTGGGCCGCCCTGGGCGGGCGGCTCCCGCTGGAGGGCACCGTGCTGCTGGTGTCGGGCCGGGCCTCGTTCGAGATCATCCAGAAGGCCGCGGTGGCCCGCATCCCCGTGGTGTGCGCGGTCTCGGGCCCATCGAGCCTTGCCGTGGCCACGGCCGAGTCCCTGGGCATCACCCTGGTGGGCTTCCTCCGGGAGGACCGCATGAACGTCTACTCCCACCCCCACCGCGTCACGCGGGAGGACTGACATGGCACGTCGCGCACCCCGCCGCCGGGACCTCTGGGCCGGCTGGTCACCGAACGGCATCGGGAAGGTCAAGCCGAACCACTACGCCGAGATGGCGAAGACGGTGTGGGAGAACCGCGACAACCTGCCGCACGCCTGGCGGATCCTGAACCGCGGTGTCTGCGACGGGTGCGCCCTGGGCGTGGCGGGCCTGCACGACTGGACCATCGACGGCGTCCACATGTGCCTCACGCGGCTGAGCCTGCTGCGCGTGAACACCATGGGCGCCATGGACCACGACCGGCTGGGCGACGTGGCGGCGTTGCGGCGCCTGAACGGCCGCGAGCTGCGGGACCTGGGACGCCTGGCGCATCCCATGGTGCGGCGGGCCGGCGAGCCGGGGTTCACCCGGGTCTCCTGGGACGACGCCCTCGACCTGGTGGCCGGCGCGCTGCGCGATGCGGGTCCCGACCGGATGGCCCTCTACCCCAACGAGGTCTACTACACCGCCCAGAAGGCGATGCGCTTCATGGGCAGCAACAACGTCGACAACGCGGCGCGCATCTGCCACGCCCCGTCCACGATCGCCCTCAAGCAGATGGTGGGCGCCGCGGCGACCACGATCAGCTACTCCGACCTCATCAACACGGACCTCATCGTGCTGTGGGGCTCCGACGTGGCGAACGCCCAGCCGGTGACCATGAAGTACCTGTACATGGCCCGCAAGAAGGGCACCCGGGTGATCGTCGTCAATCCCTTCGACGAGCCCGGGCTGGAGCGGTACTGGGTGCCCAGCAACGCCGAGAGCGCGCTGCTCGGCACGAAGATGAGCGACGCATTCGTGCGCGTGCACACCGGCGGCGACACGGCCTTCATCTCCGCCGTGCTGCTGGCCCTGGAGGAGCTGGGCGCCGTGGACCGGGCGTTCGTTGACGCCCACACCAGCGGCTACGAGGAGCTGATGGCCCCGCTCCGCGGCCGGGGCATCGATGAGCTGGCCGGAATGGCGGGCAGCACGCCCGAGGCGGTGCGGGAGTTCGCCCGCGAGTACGCCACCAGCTCCTGCGCGGTGTTCGTGTGGTCGATGGGCCTCACCCAGCATCCGTTCGGGGTGGACAACGTGCGGGCCCTCATCGACCTCGCGCTGGTGCGCGGCAACGTGGGACGCCCGAACGCCGGCCTCATGCCCATCCGCGGGCACTCGGGGGTGCAGGGCGGCGCGGAGATGGGCGCGTACGCCACCGCCTTCCCGGGCGGCGTGCCGGTGACCGCCGAGAGCGCCGCGGAGCTGAGCGCGCACTACGGCTTCCCGGTACCGCACTCGCGGGGCCTGTCGGCCGACGAGATGCTGGAGGCCGTCGAGCGGGAGGAGCTCGACGTGCTGTGGTCCAGCGGCGGCAACTTCCTGGACGTGCTGCCCGACCCGGCGCTGGTGGCCCGGCGCCTCGCGACGGCGAAGGTCCGCATCCACCAGGACATCGTGGTGTCCACCCAGATGCTGGTGGACCCCGGCGAGGTGGTCGTGCTGCTGCCGGCCGCCACCCGCTACGAGCAGGAGGGCGGCGGCACCGAGACCACCACCGAACGGCGCGTCGCCTACAGCCCGCAGATCCCGCGCGCCAACGTGGGCGAGGTGCGGTCGGAGTGGCGCATCTTCACCGAGGTGGCCAAGCGGGTGAAGCCCGAGTCCGCCCACCTGGTGGACTTCCCCGACGGACAGGCCATCCGCGAGGAGATCGCGCGCGTGGTGCCCATGTACGACGGCATCCAGCACCTGCGCACCACCGGCGACCAGGTGCAGTGGGGCGTCCCCACCCCGGACGGGATGGCGCACTTCAGCCCCATCACGCCGCGCGACCCGCGGCCGCCGGAGGGCCGGTACATCCTCTCCACCCGCCGCGGCAAGCAGTTCAACAGCATGGTGTTCAAGGAGAAGGACCCGCTCACCGGCGCGTACCGGGACGCCCTGTTCCTGTCGGCCGAGGACGCCGCGCGCCTCGGCGTGGCCGAGGGCGATGCCCTGCTGGTGCGATCCGCCGCCGGGGAGGTGCGGGTGAAGGCACACATCGCGAAGATGCGGCCGGGCAACGTGCAGATGTTCTTCCCGGAGTGCAACCCGCTGCTGCGCGCGGGCGTGCGGGATCCCGAGAGCGGCGTGCCCGACTACAACGCGCTGGTGGAGCTGATCCGGGCCTGACTCCGGAGGCGCAGCGCCACCGGTGCGTTCAGGTCAGCTGCGCACCCGCACGGAAATGCGCCGGGGCACGCCGGTGGGCGATTCCAGCCGGAGCGTGACCGCCCTCGGCAGGGTGGTGGGCAGCGCCAGCCGGGTCAGGCCGCGCGGGCGCATGCCGAAGCGGGACGGCCCCACCGAGCGGCCGTCGGGGGTGTCGAAGCACACCGCGACGTCCGCCCGCCGGGCGAGCGTGATCTCCAGCAGCCGTCGTGCCGGCCGGATGTTCACCCGGCCCTGCGGGAGCCGGACGTCGCGGGTCACGACCACCCGTGCGCCGTAGGTCACCGATCCACGCGGACCGGACGCCGCGATCCCGATCCCCGCCGCCTCGACGCCCGTGGCCGTCCACTCGGTGACCGGCCCGAGGATCCCCAGGCTGTCGCCCTGGGCGACGGTGACCGTCCCGGTGCCGGCCTCGGCGGCCACGTGGAACCGGACACGCTCGCCGGGGCGCGCGACGACCTCCGGCTGCGGGAACAGCCGTGCCACGCACGCCGTGTAGGGGCTCACGCTTGGCCGCGCCGCGAGCTGGCAGATGGGATCCCGCCCGGCGGGCCGGAACTCGGCCGGAACCTCCGCCGCGGGCAGGCACCACTGCTCGTGCTCGGCGCTCATCGCCCGCATGCCGTGGGTGCTCTCGATGTACGCGGGCGGCGGGGCGATCGGGAAGAAGACGGGCATGTCTGCCGCTCATGTCGGCAGCGGCACCGGGATCTTCACGGGAGGGGCGCTCAGGCCGTCCCGGGTGCGCAGGCCCAGTCGCAACGAGCGGGTGCCGGGCGGCAGCGCCACACGGACGACGCCGGGCCCGATCAGGCCCAGGCGCGCCGGCTTCGCCGACTCCCGGGCACCGCCGACGAAGCAGGCGGACACCCGGGTGGGACGCGTCAGGGTGATCTGGGCCACACGGCCGCGCACCACCACCGTTGCCCGCGGGGGGCGTGGGTCGTCGGTGGCGACCACCTCGGCCCGGTGGAACACCCGGCCCGCCCGCCCGTCCGTCTCGATCTCGACCGCGTAACGGCCCCGGAGGTCCGCCGTCCACGGGCGGAGCGGTCCCCGGTCGACCCGCGTGGCACCCCGGGTCACGGTCACCACGGCGGCGCCAAGGCGACGGGAGACCGGCCCGAAGCGGATCCGCGAGCCGGGGGCGACCACGAGGCCGGGCAGTGGCTCCAGCGCCGCCACGCACCGCGCCTCCGTCTCGATGTCGGGCGAGATCCACCCCGGGTGGTACGTGCATTCCCAAGGGGCTCCCGCGCCCCGCCTCAGGCACCAGGGGCCCCAGCGGCGTTCCATCACAGCGGTCCCGTCCGCTGAGCGCATCGTCACGGCGGGCGGCAACGGGCGGGCGGGCGGGTCGAGCAGACGCACCTCGATCGACTCCGCCGCCACACCCTCCGGTGAGGTGAGCCCGAGCAGGACTCGCCGGTTCCCAGCCACGAGCGGAACGGTGACGAGGCCGGCCTGCCGGAGGCCCAGATCGCGAGGGGTCGTGCCGTCGAGGGGCTCGGCACACACGCGAACGCGAGCCCGGCGCGCGAGCGTGAGCTCGATCCGGCCGAGGTCGTGGCGCACGTCGACCCGCACGGCCGGCGGGCGGATGTCGCGCACGACGCCGACCGTGGCGGTGTAGACCGCCGCGCCGTGGACCCCGGAGGTCCGAAGCGTCACGGCGGTGGCCCCCGCCCCCCTCGCGGTCCAGGTGAGACCGGGTCCACGCTGCAGGGCGACGCCGTTCTGGGCGAACTCGGCCTCCACCGTGCCCAGGGGTCCGATCGTTCCCGAGATCTCCACGGGCTCCCCCGGCCGCACCCGTGTGGTGAACGAGGGCTCCAGCGACGCCCGGCACCACTCGTACGGCGGGGGGTTGTAGGGCAGGGCCGGCGGCGGCGTGTACCGCCAGCACACCGGGTCCTCCCCGGCCCGCAGCTCGGCAGGCAGGTCCGCGGCGGCATGGCACCAGGTGCTCCAGGCGGCCGTCATCGCGACCTGCCCGCGGGGCGTGGTCACGGTGAGCGCGGGCGGTGCGAACGGGATGGGAGGGACGCCGACGATCATCACCGGCGATTCTGGTGGTGGGCGCACTCCATCGGAACCACCCGATGGGTCAGTCCGGACCGGTCGCGTATCGTGCCGCCCATGACACAGCGCACAAAGCCGAGCATCACCATCCCGAACGAGGCTCCCCCCACCGAGCTCGTCATCGAGGACATCGAGGTGGGCGATGGCGCGGAGGCCACCAACGGCAGCCGCCCCGTCATGCACTACGTCGGGGTCTCCTGGTCCACGGGCCGGGAGTTCGACGCGAGCTGGAATCGTGGCGACACGTTCGACTTCCAGCTGGGCGCCGGACAGGTCATCGGCGGCTGGGATCAGGGCGTCGCCGGAATGAAGGTCGGCGGCCGCCGCAAGCTCACCATCCCCCTCGCGGTGCGGGCGGGGTCATCGCCCCGAACGAGACCCTCGTGTTCGTCGTCGACCTGGTCGACGTCAGGTAGACCGCGACGGGGCCGTGCCCTGGCGCGGCCCCCGCAGGTCCCTCCCGGCCAGGCACGCCGGCATGCCCTCGGGGCCCTCCGATGTCCAGCCAGCCATCCACTCGGGGCTGGCCGCGTGAACGTTCAATTGAACATCCACGCGTTCAATTGAACGCCCCCCGGGCTGCCGTCCCCCAGACCGCATGCCCAACGAGGCCGACGCCGGGAACCCGCATCGGGCAGCCATTCCCCGAGCGACGGTGGATGTGCAATTGAACATCCACGCGTTCAATTGGACGGTCGGGGAGCGCGGTGCCGTCCCTGCCCCGGGGGGTGGTCCGGAGGCCGGGTGGCCCGGAGTGGGGTCAGGCGGCGTCGGTGCGGGAGCGGGCGCGGCGGGGCGGGGTGCCGATGCGCTCCTCCAGGCCGTCCAGGAGGGCGAAGAGGCCCACGCTCTCCCACACGCGGCCGCGGCGGCGGCCCGTGCGCTCGTGCAGGACCCCGGCGTCGGTGAGACGGTCGATGCCGGCGAGGGTGGCCTTGGGGCTGGCCCCGGTGATGGCACGCGCGGCGGCCAGATCGACGACGGGGGTCGCGGGAAGGGCGGCGATGAGGGCGGCGGCGGCGGAGTCGCGGCGCGGGTGGCCGGCGCGGACGGCCCAGTGGGCCTGCAGGGCGCGCACATCGTCGGCCAGTTCCTCGCCTGCACGGGCGGCGTCGAAGACGGCGCGGGCGAAGAACGCCAGCCACCTGGCGGGGTCGCCCTGGCGGTAGGCGGTGAGGCCCTCCACGTAGTCGTCCGACGCGCGGCCCAGGACCAGGCTCACCGGCGGCAGCACCTGACGGCACAGGCCGCGCCGGCGGAACACCACCTGGATGAGGGCCCGGCCCACGCGCCCGTTGCCGTCGAAGTACGGGTGGATGGTCTCGAACTGGACGTGCGCGATCGCGGCCTGCACCACCACCGGCGCGTCGTCGCGACGGCAGAAGGCCACCAGGTCCTCGACCAGGCGCGGCACGTCCCGGGGCGGCGGCGGGATGAACGCGGCGCCCCGGGGGTTGTCGTGCCGCCCGCCGATCCAGTTCTGGACCGTGCGTACCGCCCCCGCCCGGGCCGCGTCACGGGACGGCTCCAGCAGGACCCGGTGGATCTCGTCCAGGCCGGCCGGGGTGAGGTCGGCCTGCGCCACGTCCAGCGCCCGCCGCAGCGCGGCCAGGTTGCCCACCACCTCATGCGCCACGCGGTCCTCGGTACCCGCGTGCTCGGCCAGCGCCAGGCGATGGTGGCTCACCCCCAGCCCCTCGATGCGCGAGCTGGCGATCGCCTCGGCGCGCAGCAGCGGCCACGCCAGGGTGGCCAGCAGCGGGCCGTGGCGGTCCAGCGCGCGCACCGCCTCCTCCGCCCGTGCCAGGTCGGCAACCAGGGACCCCGGCAACGCCGGGTCCCAGCCGGCGATCGCGCCGGGGACGTGCGCGCGGTACGCGAAGCCCACCCGGTTCGCGCGCCCGCCGGGGGCGCCCGGGTCACCGGGCCAGCGCAGAGCGACGATCGTGGGGGCGGGACGCTCGATGGCAGGGCTCCGTGGAAGGGACACCAACACCACCGCATGGTAGAGTTTCGCGCGCTAAGGGTAAATAACGGCCGGTGGTGATGTACCTTCGGCCACCGACGGCGCCAACCTGATCAGAAGAGCGCCGGTTCCCCCTCCGGCGGCTCGAGCCCAAGATGCCGGTACGCGCGCGGTGTCGCCACCCGGCCGCGCGGCGTCCGTGCGATGAGCCCCTCCTGCAGCAGGTACGGCTCGTAGACGTCCTCGATCGTGTCGGGCGCCTCACCGACGCTGTCGGCCAGCGTGCCGAGCCCCACCGGCCGTCCCTCGAAGGTCTGCGCCAGGCAGCGCAGCAGCCGGCGGTCCAGTTCCTCCAGCCCCAGGGCGTCCACCTCCAGCAGGTCCAGCGCGTCACGCGCGAGGCTCGCATCCACCACCGTGACGCCCCGCACCTGCGCCACATCGCGCACGCGCCGCACCAGGCGGTTCGCGATGCGCGGCGTCCCGCGCGCCCGGGCGGCGATCTGACCCGCCCCCTGCTCGTCCACCTCCAGCCCGAGCAGCCCGGCGCTGCGCACCACGATGCTCGCCAGCTCCTCGCGCCCGTAGTAGTTCAGGCGCTCCACCACGCCGAACCGCCCCAGCAGCGGCGCCGACAGCAGGCCCGTGCGGGTGGTGGCGCCGATGAGCGTGAACGGCGGCAGATCGAGCCGCAGCGTCCGGGCGGACGGCCCCTGGCCCAGCACCACGTCGATCTCGAAGTCCTCCATCGCCGGGTAGAGGACCTCCTCCACGGCCCGCCCCAGCCGGTGGATCTCATCGATGAACAGCACATCCCGGGGCTCAAGCGAGGTGAGGATGGCCGCGAGGTCGCCCTTGCGCTCGATCACCGGGCCGCTGGTCGGGTGGAACCCCACCCCCAGCTCGGTCGCCACGATGCGCGCCATGGAGGTCTTGCCGAGGCCGGGCGGCCCGGCAAGCAGCACGTGGTCGAGCGCCTCCTCACGCTGCCGGGCGGCCTCCAGGAAGATCCCCAGCTTCTGCCGCGCCGACTCCTGGCCGACGAACGCCTCCAGGCTGCGGGGCCGCAGGGCGCGGTCGACCTCCTCCTCATCCGGGCGGTCCTCCGGATCGGTGATCCGATCGCCACCCATCAGGACCGCCGCAGGCGGCTGAGGCCGTGCCGCACAAGCCCGGCGGTGTCCGCGCCGTCCGGCGCGTCGGTGAGCGCCCCGTTGATCTCGTCGCCGCTGAAGCCGAGCGCCATGAGCGCCTCGCGCGCCTCGCCCACCGGGCCCACCGGCGCAGACGGCGCGATGCGCCCGCCCCGTGTGACGGCGGGCACGTCCCCCATGCGGTCGCGCAGCTCCAGCACGATGCGCTCGGCCGTGCGCTTGCCCACGCCCGAGGCCCGCTGCAGCGTGCGGCTGTCGCCCACCTGGATCGCGCTGCGCAGCGCCTCCGGGGCGTCCAGCCCGCAGATCGCCAGAGCGATGCGCGGCCCCACCCCGCTCACCCCGATGCACGCCTCGAACAGCTGGCGTTCGGAGGCGCCGGAGAACCCGTACAGGTCCAGCGCGTCCTCACGCACCGCCAGGTACGTCTCCAGGTGCACCGCCGATCCCACCGGCGGCAGGCCCATCAGCGTGTGGGTCGAGACATGGACGAGCAGGCCGACGCCGCCGACCTCCACCAGGATCCCGTCGGGACCGGTGGCGGCGAGGAGCCCGCGAACCGAGCGGATCATCAGCCGAGGGTATCGGGCCGCCCGGATGGCGGGCCGGTCAGCGCGCCCTGCGGATGGCCTGCGTGAGGGGGGCCGCCGACACGTGGCAGATGGCCAGTGCCATGGCGTCCGCCGCGTGGTCGGTGGAGGGCCGCACGCCCAGCAGGCGCTCGACCATCGCGCGCACCTGCTGCTTGTCGGCGCTGCCCGACCCCGTCACCGACTGCTTGACGGTGTTCGGCGAGTACTCCTGCACCGCCACCCCGGCCCCGGCGATGGCCACCAGCGCGGCCCCACGGGCCTCGGCCATGCCCATCGCGGCCTTGCTCACCGGATGGATGAACCAGGACTCGATCGCCACCCCGGTGACCTCGGTCACCAGCAGCGCGGCGATCTCGTCGTGGATGTGCCGCAGCCGCTGCTCGTGCGGCGTGCGCGGCGAGGTGCGCACCACGCCGTGGTCCCGGCACCGGAGCTTCCCGGACACGGACTCCACCAGCGCGTAGCCGGTGGAGGCCAATCCGGGGTCGATGCCGAGGACCAGGGGCATGACGGGAAGGTTCGCCGTCAGCCGGCGACGGCCTCCAGCATCTCCTCGGAGATGTCGAAGTTCGCGAAGACCTCCTGCACGTCGTCGTTCTCCTCGAGGGAGTCCACGAGCTTGAGCAGGCGACGCGCCTCCGCCTCGTTCGGTGCGACGGTGGTCTTCGGGACCATGGTGAGATCCGCCGAGGCCATCGCGATGCCCGCTGCCTCGAGGGCCTCGCGGACGGCGTTGAACTCGGTGGGCTCGGTGGTGATCTGCCACTGGGTGCCGTCCTGGGAGATGTCCTCCGCCCCGGCCTCCAGCGCCGCCTCCATCACCGCGTCCTCATCCACGCCCTCGGCGTCCACCAGGATCACGCCCTTGCGCTCGAACTGCCACGCCACCGTGCCCGGCGTGCCCAGCGAGCCGCCGTGCTTGGTGAAGATGTGGCGGACGTCGGCGGCCGTGCGGTTCCGGTTGTCGGTGAGGATGGACACCAGGATCGCCACCCCGCCCGGGCCGTAGCCCTCGTAGGTGATGCCCTCGTAGGCCTCACCGTCACCGGCGCCGGCGCCACGCTGGATCGCCCGCTCGATGTTCTCCTTGGGCATGGAGTTGTCGCGCGCCTTCTGCACCGCCGCGGCGAGCGCCGAGTTCGCATGCCACGATGATGGCGCGCGAGAGCTTGGAGAAGAGCTGCCCGCGCTTGGCGTCCGCGGCGCCCTTCTTCCGCTTGATGGTGGCCCATTTACTGTGCCCCGACACGGCGTGCCTCCTTCGTTTCCGTCCCCAGGACCGGGTGGTGTGCCCGGGCCCGATCAACCAGCCACTCGTGGAACCGCAGGTCGTCGGTGAGCTCCGGGTGGAACGCGACGCCCATCAGGTTCCCCTGGCGCACCGCGACCGGTGCCCCGTCCAGCTCGGCGAGGATCTCCACCTCGGGACCGGTCCGCTCGATGCGCGGCGCCCGGATGAACACCGCCGTCAGCGGCCCCTCGCCCAGCCCCGGCACCTCCACGGGCGCCTCGAACGAGGCGACCTGGCGGCCGTAGGCGTTCCGCCGGACGGTCACGTCCAGCCCGCCGATGAGGGGTTCGTCCCCGTCGGCGATCTCCTCGGACAGGGCGATGAGCCCCGCGCAGGTGCCCAGCACCGGGAGCCCGCCGTCCACCGCGGCGCGCAGGTCGTGAAGCAGGCCGGACTCGCCCGCCACCACCCGCAGCGTGGTGCTCTCCCCGCCCGGTACCACCAGGCCCCGCAGGCCGGCCAGGTCTGCGCCCGTGCGCACGCGCACGACCTCCGCCCCGGCGCGCTCGAGCGCCGCCCGGTGCTCGGCGAACGCGCCCTGCACCGCCAGCACCCCCACGAGGGGGCGCCCGCTCAGGACCTCGACGCTCACCAGCCCCGGGTCTGCAGCAGCTGGCTCCCGCCGAGGGAGTCGATCTCGATGCCCGGCATGGCGTCCTTGAGCCCGGCCGACACCCGCGCCAGCACGGCCGGGTCGTCGAAGTGGGTGGTGGCCTCCACGATGGCCCGGGCGCGCGCCGGCGGGTCCTCGCTCTTGTAGATGCCGCTGCCGACGAACACCCCGTCGGCGCCGAGCTGCATCATCAGCGCGGCGTCGGCGGGCGTGGCGATCCCGCCGGCCGTGAACAGCACCACCGGCAGGCGGCCGTGCTCGGCGACCCAGGCGACCAGGTCGTACGGGGCGCGCAGCTCCTTCGCGGCGGCGTAGAGCTCCTCCGGCGAGAGCGTGGTGAGCCGGCGGATGCCGCCGAGGATCTCACGCATGTGGCGGACCGCCTCGACCACGTTGCCGGTCCCCGCCTCGCCCTTGCTGCGGATCATCGCCGCGCCCTCGGCCACGCGCCGCAGCGCCTCGCCCAGGTCGGTGGCACCGCACACGAACGGCACGGTGAACCGGTGCTTGTCGATGTGGTGGGCCTCGTCGGCCGGGGTGAGGACCTCGCTCTCGTCGATGTAGTCGACGTCGAGGGCCTGGAGGATCTGGGCCTCCACGAAGTGGCCGATGCGGCACTTGGCCATCACCGGGATGCTCACGGACTCCTTGATGCCCTCGATGAGGTCGGGGTCGCTCATGCGCGCGACGCCGCCCTGGGCGCGGATGTCCGCCGGGATGCGCTCGAGCGCCATCACCGCGCACGCACCCGCCTGCTCGGCGATGCGCGCCTGCTCGGGGGTGGTCACGTCCATGATGACCCCGCCCTTCAGCATCTGGGCGTGACCGCTCTTGACGCGCATCGTCCCCGTGCGCCCGTTCATCCCGGACTCGTCCGTCACGCCCACCCCTTCTGATCCGCTGCCGAAAGCCGTCCGGGCAGTCTAGCCCACGGCGTCCGCGGCCCACCCGGAGAGCGGACCGCGGACGACATGCGGCTATGCGGAGACGGCCGCCAGCTCGCGGTCGGCGCCCTGCGCGGGAGCGCGCCGGGAGGCGCCCTCCACGGCGCTGGCCAGCGCCTGGACGACGGCGATCATCGCCACCAGGCTCGGAGCGCCGCCGCGGACGTCGGCGGGGACGACCCGCGCGAGGCTCAGGCGGGCCAGCGGGGACAGGCTGCTGTCCACCAGGGCCACCACCGGGACGCCGGCCTGGCGCCCGGCCTCGGCCGCCACGTTCGCGACGCGGGCCTCCCGGCCGATGCCCACCGCGACGACCGCCCCGTTGCCGGCGAGGCCGGACAGCCAGGCGCGGTCCTGGGACTCCAGCGCCGTGACGGTGGCACAGGGGAGCCCGGCGCGGCCGAGCCGCTCCGCGAGGATCCCCACGACGGCGCGGGCATGCCCGTCGCCGGCGATCACCACCGGGCGCCTGCCGGCGAGCGCGGTCGCCAGCGGGGCCAGGCCGCGCTGGCCGAGCCGCTCGGCGGTGTCCTCCAGGGCATGTCGCTCGGCATCCAGCGCCGCGCGGACGCCGTCGCCGCCGCCGAACACCCCGAGCTGCTGTCGCTCGCGGCCGGCGGGCGGCAGCCAGGGCCGCTGGGCGCGGCGCACGAGCTGCTGCATGTCGGGGTAGCCGCCGTAGCCGAGCGCCTGGGCGAACCGGACGACGGTGGCGGGGCTGCAGTGTGCCGCGCGTGCGACCTCGTGGGCCGACATGAGCGGGAGGTCGCCGATGTGGTCGGCGACGTATCGCGCGAGGGCCTGCTGCGCGGGACTGAACTCTTCGTAGTCCCGGCGGAGGCGTTCGCGGAGGGCGTGAACTTCATCAGTGGCTGGCATCCTGCCCCCAGCGTTCGCCGTCGGGGCACCGAATCCCTACCGGCGTTGCTCAGACAACTCCACGACGGCGTCGCCGACGACCATCCGGACCGCCTCCACGTCCTGCGCCGCGACGTCCACCGCGCCCAGGTATCGCAGGCTGCTGGCGCCCGCGGCGAGTGCGTCCGGAGCCGGGGGAATCCGCCGCCGCGCCGCCAGGGACGCGGCCCCGGGCAGGCGCGCCAGCAGTGCGCGCACGTCCACCAGCGGAACCATGCGGCCGCTGCGCGTCCGGGCCGTCAGCTGGGGCGCCACCACGGCCTCCTCCCCGGAGTTCACGTAGGAGGTGATGGCCAGCAGCACCGGCCGGTCGTACTCGGCCAGCACGCGCGAGACGACCTGCGCGGTGGGATCGAACCCCGCCAGGTCGACGGCCACCGCGACGCCCTCCGGGGAGCGCCCCACGAAGTAGCCGCTGCTGGCCGGCTCCGGGGCCGGTGGCCCGGGACGCCGCTCCCCGGCCCCGCAGCCCCCCAGCAGCAGGCTCGCGGCGGCCAGGACGGCGGCGGTGCGGAACGCGATCACCCCGTGATCCTGGCGATGGCCTCGGACAGGGGCTGCGGATCGTCCAGGGCACCGGCGAACAGGTCACCGTGGCGCACCAGGCGCCGCGCCACCACGTCCATGGTGAACGCCCGCGGGTCCAGGCCGGGCCGCACCTCGTCCCACTCCAGGGGCGTGGAGACCGGTGCGCCGGGCCTCGGGCGCACCGAGTAGACGCTGGCGACGCTCCTGCCCCGGCCGTTCTGGTTGGCGTCCAGATAGAGGCGGTTGCCCCGGTTGGCGACGGTGACCACGGTGGTGAGGATGTCCGGGCGGCGGCGCGCCAGGTCCTCGCACACCACCTGGGCGAACAGCCGCGTGACCTCGTAGGTGAGGCCGGGACCGACGGGCACGAAGACGTGCATCCCCGTGCTGCCGGAGGTCTTCGGGTACCCCCGGATGCCGAGCCGCTCGAGGGCGTCCCGCACCATGAGCGCGGTCTCCACCACCAGGTCGAACGACATGCCGTCCGGCGGGTCCAGGTCGAACAGCACATGTGTGGGCGCGTTGGGCGTGCCCACCCGGCTCTGCCAGGGGTTGAGGTCGATGCACCCCAGGTTCGCCACCCACAGCAGCGCCAGCGGATCCTCCACCACCAGGTACCGGTTGCGCTCGGTGGAGGACTCCCCACGTCCCAGCTCTGCGGTGGGCAGCCACTCCGGCGTGTTGTCGGGCGCGTTGTGCTGGAAGAAGAACGCCTCGGCGATGCCGTTCGGGTAGCGCTTCAGGATCATGGGGCGTCCGGCCAGATGGGGCACCAGCCACTCCGAGACCCGCAGGTAGTGGTCCAGCAACTCGCCCTTGGTGATGCCCTCCCCGGGCCAGTAGACCTTGGACAGGTTGGTGAGCCGCACCCGGCGCGCGCCATCGGCGACGATGCGCTCGTCGCTCCCGCCCGTGGGGGGCGCCGCCGGCGTTTCCACCCAGGCCTCCTCGCCCGTGTCCGGCCCGTCGGCCAGGCCCAGGAAGACCGGCGCCCGCATCCGGCCGTCGGCGGTCATCTCCACATAGGCCACCCGGCACCACCGGGTGGGCTCCACCCAGTGCACCCCCGGGGCCGGCGGGGGCGGCGCGGCGAACGGGCTGTCGGCGCGCGGCTCGGCCTCCAGGCGGCCGCGCAGGTCCCGGGCCGTCGCCTCGGTGAGGCCGGAGCCCACCATGCCCGTGAACACCAGGCCGGCGGGGTCCGGACGACCCACCAGCAGGCTGCCGAGGGTGCTGCGGCGCGATCCCTCCCCCTCGCTCCAGCCCCCGATGAGCACGGTCTCCTCCTGCCGGGCCTTCACCTTCACCCAGTCCCTGCTGCGCTGCCCGGGCCGGTACGGGGAGTCGAGGCGCTTGGCGACGATGCCCTCGATGCCGCGCTCCAGCGCGGCGGCGTACAGGGCGCAACCCTGACCGGGAACGGTCTCCGAGACGATCAGCCGGGGCGGGGCCTCCGGCGCGACGATCTCCGACAGCAGGGCGCGGCGCTCCGCCAGCGGCCGGTCGGTGACCCACCGCCCGTCGGCCTGCAGGACGTCGAAGACCACCAGCGTCGCGGTGCCGTCGTGGCGCTGCAGGGCCTGGAAGCTCGCCCGGCCCTGGTCGTCCAGGATGCAGATCTCCGCGTCCAGGATGGCCTCCTGGCACAGCAACAGGCGCCGCAGGTTCCCCAGCTCCGGGTAGTCGGCGGTCACGTCCCGGCCGCTCCGCGACCGCAGCTCCACCCCGTCGCCGCTCACCAGCACCAGCGCCCGGTATCCGTCCCACTTGATCTCGAAGGTCCACTCCGGGTCGTCGAACGGATCCCGGGCGGCGCTGGACAGCATGGGACGCAGCTCGCGGAAGGCCGGCACCGGGTCCGGGGCCCCGTCCCCCGCGGCCGTGGCGCGGAACAGCAGCCACTGTTCCTTCCCGGAGTCGCCCGGCCCCGTGCGGACCATGTGGTACTCGCCCTCCACCACGCCGCCGTGGAGGATCACCTTCCACTCGTCCCCCGTGATCTTCAGCGGCTCGTACGTCCCCGTGTCCCATACCGTCATCCGCCCGGCGCCGTACTGGCCCTCCGGGATGACGGCCGCGAAGTCCAGGTACTCGAGGGGATGGTCCTCGGTCCGCACGGCCAGGCGTTTCGGTCCCCTCCGCAGGGGCACGCCCTTCGGGACGGCCCAGGAGGCCAGGGCCCCCTCGTGCTCCAGCCGCAGGTCGAAGTGCAGCGCCCGGGCGCTGTGGCGCTGCACGACGAACCGCGGCGCGCCGTCGCCGGCGGCGTCCCCGAGGGGCGCCGGCTCGGGTGTCGCGCCGAAATCACGCTTGCGCCGGTACTCGTCAAGGCCCACGGTCCCATCCTCCCACGGCCGCGGCCTGCCAATATGCCGCGCATGCCAGCCCTCGCCCCGCTCGTGACCGAATACCGGGCCTACGCCGCCGGATACCTCGCCGTGGGTGCCGCCGGCGTGGCCATCGACGCCGCCAACCGCGACGAACCCGCCCGCTCCCTGGTGACCTTCGGGGTCATGAGCGCGGTCATGCTGGTGGTGCTCGGGCTCACCAACCTCCGCTGGCTCAGCGCCGCCTCCCGCGACGCGCAGCCCGCCCCGCGCGGCATGGAGGTGGAGCCGCTGCGCGGCACGCTGCGGCGCGTCGCCCTCGAGCTGCTGCTGGTGGCGCTCCTGGTGACCTTCGGGATCGCCGGCGGGCCCGGCGTGGGTGCGGTGATCGCCGCGATGGCCTTCGGCACCGGCGTGGTGAACCTCGCCGGCTGGATGTGGCTGCGACGCACCGAGTCGCACCGGCGGATCCGCCTCTTCCGCGACACGCCGCCCCGCCTGGTCGCGATGGGCCGCCGCACCATCCGCCCCGCCCTTCAGGTGGGGAGGTCATCCGCCGATCTAGAGGGTGCCCCGAGGAGATGCCCGGTTCCCGGTCCTCGGTGCTGCAACCCCCGTGCCAGCTACATCGGTGCCCTCTTTGCCCCTTTCCCAGCGGGCCGGTCGCGTGCTCCCGCGGCTGGCCAGTTTCGCCGTCGCGGCGTATCTGCTGCTCATCCTGGCGGCGATCGTCGCGTACAAGATCGCCTTCGCCGGGCAGATCGCCCTGGACCCCTGGTTCGGGATCTACGGGATCGTCGTCACGACGTACATCCTGTCCCGGTTCGTGCTGTCGCTCTGGTACCGGGCGCCCATGGACGTGGGCCTGCGGCCTCGTGTGGCGGTCATCATGCCGGGCTTCAACGAGGAGCAGGCGATCGCCTCGTCGCTGCGCTCGATCCTGGCCCTGGACTACCCCGCGGAGCTGCTGCAGATCATCGCGGTGAACGACGGGTCCACCGACGACACGATCGGTGAGATGCGCCGCGTGGAGGCCGAGGCCGGCGGACGCATCCGGGTCATCGACTTCCCCGAGAACCGCGGCAAGCGCGCCGCGATGGCCGCGGGCATCCGCGCCACCGACGCCGAGATCGTGGCCTTCGTGGACTCCGACTCCGAGCTGGAGCCGGACGCCATGGCCAAGCTGGTGCAGGCCTTCGACGACGAGCGCGTCGGCGCCGTCTGCGGCCACGCCGAGGTGCTGAACGTCCGGGAGACCTGGCTCACCAAGATGCAGGCCGTGCGCTACTTCGTGGCGTTCAAGGTCTTCAAGGCGGCCGAGTCGGTCTTCGGCGCCGTGACCTGCTGCTCCGGCTGCTTCTCCGCCTACCGCCGTGACGCGATCATGCCGCGGCTGGACTGGTGGGAGACCCAGACGTTCCTGGGCCGGGAGTCGACCTTCGGCGACGACCGCTCGCTCACCAACTGCGTGCTGCGCAAGTGGCGCGTGGTCTACCACGCCGACGCGGTGAGCCACACGGCCGTGCCCACCACGTTCAAGAAGTTCATGCGCCAGCAGGCCCGCTGGAAGCGGTCCTGGACCCGGGAGTCCCTGCTGGTCGCCACCTTCATGTGGCGCAAGCACCCGGCCGCCTCGCTGGCCGTCTACGTCGGGATGATCCTGCCCCTGATCGCCCCGATCACGGCGCTGCGCGCCGTGTTCTGGCGGCCGCTGGTGCAGGGCCACGCGGCGCCGCTGATCTACCTGGTGGGGATCTACGCGATCGCCCTCGTCTACAGCCTGTACTTCGCCGTGCGGAAGCGGCAGTACGACACGCTGTGGATCTACGGGATCGCGTTCGTCTTCTTCTACCTGGCATTCATGTTGTGGCAGACCTACTACGCGATCTTCACGTCACGGACCGCGTCGTGGGGCACTCGTCCGGCAACCGCCGGCATGATCAAGGAGGATCCTGTGCCCGCAGTGCTCGTGCCCCGAGCAGCAGCGGTCGCGCAGTTCGCTGCGACCGAGCATCAGACCGACGACGCCGACCGGGCGGTGCGCTGAATGCGCGCCGCACCCCAGTGGGTCCGCAGCACCGGCGCCGCCCTGGCGATCGCCCTGTCCTCCGTGCCGATGGTGGCCGCCGTGCCCGGCGTCCTCGCCGCGCACGACTCCCTCGACCGCGAGCTGCACCGCCAGCACCCGATGGTGGTGGCGGCAGCGGACCAGACGGCGTCGGCGGCGATGGCCCTCGCCGAGCAGAGCATCCTGAGCAACCAGTAGCGGAGGTCTGCGAACCGTGCCCCGGACCCACCGCCGCACCCTCGTCATCGCCCTCGCCGGGACCGCCATGGTCCTGGGCGGGGGCGCGGCCACCCGCGCGGACGCCGCGTGCATCACCCCGTCGAACGTGACGGTGGTGCAGCGCGACACCCGCACGCTCACCGTCAGCTGGCGTCCGCCCGCGGGCGCTCGCAGGGTCCTCACCTACCGGGTGGCCCGCGGCGGCCACGTGGTGGGCCAGACCCGGCGGCGCTCCATGACCGTGAACGTCCGCCCCGGAAAGCTCGTGCGGATCCGGATCGGGGTGATCGAGGGCCGCGCCAAGCGCATGCGGTGCGCGGCGGTGGTGAAGGTGCGCACGCAGGTACAGAACCGCGCGCACCTGTCGGCGCCCGGATCCCTGAACATCGGTGAGTTGAACGACCGGAGGGTGCGGCTGCGCTGGGGCCCGGTTCCCGGGGCCTTCGGGTACCGCGTCTTCCGCGACGAGCTGGTGGTGAAGCAGGTCCGGGGCACCACCCTCGACGTCGACGTGGTGGGCGGCCGTCCCTACGCGTTCCAGGTGGCGCCGGTGGACCGCGCCGGCCGGCTGGGCGCGATGAGCCGCCTCGTGCAGGTGGCCACCGTGCTCTCCCCGCCCCGTCCGCCGACGGGCCTCGCGGCCCAGTCGCTCGGCGGCGGCGCGTTCCGCGTGAGCTGGCGCCCGGCGCTCCCCGGGTCGTTCGGCGTCGCCGGCTACCGCGTCCTTCGCGACGATGCGGTGCTGGGCCAGGGGACCGAGACCTCGCGCATCGTGACCGGGCTCGTGCAGGGTGAGGTCCACCGCATCGAGGTGCAGACCGTGGACGCCCGCGGCGACGTCTCGCCCAAGTCCGTGCCCATCGAGATCCAGCTGGACCCGCCGACGCCCACCACCGGGACCGCACGGGCGTTCCTGCTGGCCAGCACCGACCGGTCCTTCGAGGACCTCCAGAAGAACTACATGAAGGTGGGGCGCGTGTACCCCACCTACTACGACTGCCTGGCCAACGGGGCCTTCGTGGGGACCGACGACCCGCGCATCACGCGATGGGCGCAGGCCCGCCGGATCCTGGTGCTCCCGCGCATCAACTGCCAGCGCACCGAGACGCTGCACCGCATCTTCACCGAGCCCGCCCTGCGCGACGCCTGGATCGACCGGATCGTCGAGGTCACCCGCACCTACGGCTACGACGGCGTGAACATCGACTTCGAGGCCGGCCTGTGGAGCGACCGCGCCGCGCTGTCGGACTTCATGACCGAGCTGTCGGCCCGCCTGCACGCCGAGGGCCGGCTGGTGTCCATCTGCGTGTCCGCCAAGCAGAGCGACACGAACAAGCAGCATCCCCGGAACGGCATCTTCGACTACCCGGTCATCTCCGCTCAGGTCGACGAGGTGCTGGTGATGTCGTGGGGCTGGCACTGGCTCACCTCCGCCGCGGGGCCGATCAGCCCGCTCAGCTGGCTGCAGGGCGTGGCCACCTACATCTCCGGCCTGCCCAACCGCGACCGCTTCGTGATGGGCACAGCCATGTACGGCATCGACTGGCCCGAGGGAAGCGGCCTCTCCAAGCCCGGCACCCCTTACGAGTACGACGACATGCAGGCCCTGATCGCGCGCGTGGGCGCCACTCCCGTCCGCGACCCGGCGTCCGGCGAGCTCACCTTCACCTACTACGCCGGCGGCGTCCGGCGGGACGTCCGGTTCATCGACGCCGAGACGGTGCGCCAGAAGCACGCCGCCGCCGCCGCGGGGGGCATCACCAAGACGTTCATGTGGCGGCTGGGCGAGGAGGACCAGGCCATCTGGGGCCTCTCCACCGTCGGCCGGTAGCCGGGCCGTACCGCGGGGCGTCCGGACGATGCGGACGCCCCGCCGTGCAATTGCACACGCCGGCGTCCAATTAGACGGACCCGCCCGACCACCGGCGACCGACGTCCTGGCGCCTGGTCTCGGATGTCCACTTGCGCACCGGGACGTGCAATTGGACGCTCCGTGGACTCCGGGCCGCCCCTTCTGGACGCCGGGTCCCGGGTGTCCGGTTGAACGCGTGGATGTGCAATTGCACACGCGGACGTTCAATTGGACGGACCCCGCCCGCCCACCGGTGGCCGCCGTCCTGACGCCGGGCTCCCGATGTCCAATTGGACACCCGGACGTTCAATTGGATGGACCCGCGTCCCCCGGGAGCCCGTCCGAGGCCCGGAGCGGGGTGTCCACTTGGGAGCGTGGATGTGCAATTGCACACGCGGGCGTTCAATTGGACGGTGGGCGGGGACGCCCTCGGGACGCGGCCGGCGGGCGTGTGGATCAGACGCGGCCCAGGAGAGCCATGACGGAGGCGCCGTAGGCGACCGTGTCGTCGTAGGGCCCGCGCTCGGTGAGGGAGTGCAGCCCCTGGTAGTACGCCATGGCGGTGCGGCGGCGGTCGCCAGTGCGGCGCTGGAGCCAGGCGATGAAGGCCACGCCCGCCTCGATGTTGTCGTGGACGTTGCGGGCATCGATGCGGCGCCCCACCAGGGCCGGGCCGGCCCAGTCGGCGGTGTAGGGCATGAGCTGCATCACCCCGATGGCGCCGGCGTGGGAGTGCATGAACTGGCTGTAGCCGCTCTCGTGCCAGGCGATGGCCCGCGCAAGGGAGGGGTCGACCCCATACCGGGCGGCGGCGCGAGAGATCAGGGCGCCCACCTCGGACCGGGGAACGGTGACCGTCGGCGCGAGGTACCGGGGCGCCGTGGACGACCCGGTCGAGCCGCCCGTCGCCCCCGAGGGGAGCCGCAGGACCTGCCCGGCGTGGATGGCGTTGGGGTTGGCGAGCCCGTTGACGCCCGCCAACGCGGACAGCGATACGCCGGCCCGGCCGGCGATGGCGGAGAGGGTGTCCCCCGGCCGCACCGTCACGGTGGCCCCTGTGGTCCCGCCCGACGCGACGGCCGACCCGGAGCCGGGGAGGCGCAGGCGGGTGCCGGCCACGATGTGGTCGGGGTCGCGAAGGCCGTTGGCGGCCACCAGCGCCGCCGGGCTCACCCCGTGGCGGGCGGCGATCGCCGACAGCGAGTCCCCCGCGCGCACGACCACCGATCCCGCGGACGCCGTGACCGAGACGCCGGAGCCGGGAAGGCGCAGCCGCGCGCCCACCACCACGTGGTTCGGGTCGGCCAGGCCGTTCGCCGCCGCCAGCGCCGAGGCGCTCACGCCATGGCGGGCGGCGATCCCCGACAGGGTGTCCCCGGGCGCCACGGTCACCGTCGCCGCGGAGGCCGGCCCCGCGGCGAGCACCGCCAGCAGGAGGACGGTCAGGAACACGAGTGCCGCCCGGGCGGCGGGAATCTGCGAGAAGGTCATGGCGCGCTGCATCGGCGGTAGGAAAGCCTGCCTGAGGGAGTGGTTCCACCCCCGTTTCGGCCGTCGCCCCCTCCCCCGGCCCTCCCCCGCCTCCGCCGCGGCGACGACCGGGCGATCGGGCAAGATCCCGTCGATGGCCGAGAACCGCACCGGCATGACGATCTGGGCGCTCGTGGGCCGCTACCGCCTGCCCATCGGCATGCTCATTGCAGCAACGCTCTACGGCGTTGCGGGATACGTGCTGCTGCTGGGCTGGAGCGTGCGCGAGGCGGTCTACATGACCGTCATCACCCTCAGCACGATCGGCTATCGCGAGGTCCGGCCGCTCGGCGCCCTCGGCGAGGGCTTCACGATCTCGCTCATCGTGCTCGGCCTCATCACGGTGTTCGCCTTCCTGGCGGCCACCACCGAGCTCATCATGTCCGGCCAGTTGGAGGCGACGCTCAGGGGGGCGCGGGTGCGACGGGACATCGGCCGTTTGCGCGGCCACTTCATCATCTGCGGGTACGGCCGGGTGGGCCGCGCCGCCGCGGCGGAGTTCGCCCAGCAGGGCCTGGAGGTGGTGGTGATCGACCACCGGCCCGAGGTCGCCGACGAGCTCACCGTGGCGGGGCTGGCGCACCTGTGCGAGGACGCCTCCCGCGAGGCGACGCTGCGGGCGGCCGGCATCGAACACGCGCGGGGCCTCGTCTGCGCCCTCGACTCCGACGCGCTCAACGTCTACGTCACGCTCACCGGCCGCGCGCTGCGGCCCGGCCTGCTCGTGGTCGCGCGCGCATCCGACCCCGAGTCGACCGACCGCCTCCAGCGTGCCGGAGCCGACCGGGTCATCCAGCCCTACGCCCTCTCGGGGAAGCTCATGGCCTCGGTGTCCATCCGCCCCGCGGTCGTGGACTTCCTGGACCTGGTCGCCGTGGCTCCCGACCTGCGCCTGGAGGAGCTGCTGGTGCGCGCGGGATCCGCCACCGACGGCCTGCGTGTGGCTGAGGTCCCGGCCCGCTTCCCGGGGGTCACGGTCCTCGCGATCCGTCCCGCCGGCACCGACGCGATGCGGGCAGCACCCGACGGGCCCACGGCGTTGGCCCCAGGCGACCTGGTGGTCGCGCTGGGGCCGGTCGCCGCCCTTCAGGACATGGCCGCCTGAGCGGTCACGCCCCCGGCATCAGTGGCCGAAGCGCACGTCCGGGAGCATCCGGTCGAGCCACCGCGGCTGCCACCAGGCCGCCGCGCCCGCGAACCGCAGGAGCACGGGCACCAGCAGCAACCGCACCAGGACCGCGTCCAGGAGCACCGCGACGCCGAGGATGATCCCCATCTCCTTCGGGGGCAGCGGGCCGCTGAGCGCGAAGGTGAGGAACACCGCCACCATCACGCCGGCCGCCGCCAGGATGACCCGGCCGCTGTGCGCCAGCCCCCCCACCATCGCCTCGCGGGCGTTGTGCGAGCGGTCCCAGTGCTCCTTCGCCGAGGACATCAGGAACACCGTGTAGTCCATCGAGATCGCGAAGATCATCGCGAAGAAGAAGATCGGACCCCAGGCGTCCAGGAAACCCTGCGACTCGAAGCCCAGCAGGCCGGACAGGTGCCCCTCCTGGAAGATCAGCCGGGCCACGCCGAACGCGGCGCCCGTGGCGAGCAGGCTCGACAGCACACCGATGGCAGCGGCCAGCGGCGCCTGCAGGGCCACCAGCAGCAGCAGGAACCCGAGCACCAGGATCACCCCGATCGCAAGCGGGGTGTAGGTGCGCAGCGCCGCCTCCAGGTCGTGGTTCTCGGCCGCGCCACCGCCCACCAGCACGTTCGCGGGAAGCGTGTCCCGCAGCCGGTCGATGGTGGTCCCGAGGGCCGGGTCCGACGGATCCACGCCCGGGACCGCCTGGACGAGGCCCAGGCCGCCGCCACCCGGCTGCACCGGCGTGACGTTGGCGATCGCGGGATCGGCGCCGGCGATGCGGGCGGCGTCGGTGACGTCCGCGACGGGACCCACCAGCTGCAGCGCCCCGGGCGCGCCCGGGCCGAAGGCGGCCTGCACCTGCGTGTACCCCACGCGGGCGGTGTCGCCCTCCGGCACCACCTTGATGCTCGGCATTCCCGTGCGCAGCCCGATGACGGGCAGCGCCAGCAGCAGCAGGACGGCCAGCGACGCGACCGCGACGATCCCGGGGCGCCGCCACAGGAACTCACCCCACCGGGCGAACCGCGGCGAACGGTGCTCGCCCTCGTGGACCCACGGCAGCGAGAAGCGGTTGACCCGGTCCCCCAGCTTGCCCAGCACGGCCGGCAGCAGCGTGAGCGTGGCCAGCAGGATGAAGACCACCGAGAGCATGATCCCGATCGCCATCGAGCGGAACGCGGGGCTGGGGACCATGAGGACCGCCGACAGCGAGATCAGCACGGTGAGGCCCGAGAAGAGGACCGCCTTGCCCGCGGTGTCCATCGTGACCGCCACCGCCTCCTCGCGCTCCAGGTGGGAGCCCATCAGCGCCCCGCGGAACCGCTGGACGATGAACAGGGCGTAGTCGATCCCCAGCGCCAACGCGAACATCAGCGCGAAGTTCATGGCCCAGATGGACACGTCGGTGACCTGCGTGGCCAGGTAGAGCGAGCCGGCCGACATCGCCAGGGCGATGATGGTGAGCATCAGCGGGAGGGTCGCGGCGACGAGGGCCCCGAAGGCCAGCACCAGGATCGTGAGCGTGACCGGCCAGCTCAGCAGCTCGGACTTCATCATCGCCGTCTTGTTGGCCTCGTTGAAGTCCGACCACATGGCCGACTGGCCCGTCAGCTCCACGGACACCCCGTCGGCGCCGGCGTCGCGCAGGTCGCCCTTCAGGTCGTCGGCCGCGCGGACCATGCCCGTGGTGTTCTGCGAGCCGCCGCCCATGATCACGGCGGTGTGGCCGTCGTTGCTCACGGTCTGGCCGGGCTGCGGGGGCCGCACGGTCGCGATGGCGTCCGAGCCCTCCAGGACCGCGGTTGCCCGGTCGACCACCGCGGTGAACGCCGGATCGCCGAACCTGGCCGACTCGGAGTGCACCACCACCATCAGGGCGCTGCCGCTCATCCCGCCGAAGTTCTGCTGCACCAGGTCGCGGGCGGCCACCGACTCGCTGGTGGAGTCCTGCCAGCCGGCGCCCGAGAGGGCGTGCTCGGCGGCCGGGGCGAAGATCCCCAGACCCACGAGCGCGACGATCCACAGTGCGACGACGCTGCGGACGTGTCCCGCCGACCAGCGGCCGAGCCGTCCGATGGGTCCGACGGCGGTCATCGCGCGGCCTCCCCGAGCAGGTCGGCCAGCTCGTTCACCTGGTCGCGCAGCGACGCGCAGACGCGCTCGCACAGGTCCAGGACCATGGGGTCGGTGATGGCGTACCGGGCGGCCGTGCCCTCCTTGCGGCGGCCCACGATGCCGGCGCGGTTGAGCACGCCCAGGTGCTTGGAGACGTTCTGCTGCGTGGCGCCGAGCGCCGCGGTGATCTCGCCGACGGTGCGCTCGCCGTCACGCAGGTACTCGAGGATCCGGATGCGCATGGGCTCGCCCATGCATCGGAATCGTTCCGCCACGAGCTCCACGACGGGCTCGGGAAGGGGGTGCGGCATGGCCATGGAGCTGCGTCCTCCTGCACTCGTTGACGCGACGCATGGTCGTCTACAACCGATCAGTTGTCAAGTTGTTCAGTGAGTGGGCCCGGCAGGGCTGCCCCGCCCCGCGGCGTACTTCGATTCCGCAAGCCGACCGATCTTCAGGGCTCACGGTTCCGTATGTCCGATGAACGTGGGAGACTGCCCGGCAACATGACGCACACACGACTTTCCGCACTCGGCGCGCTCACCGGCGGGGCGCTGCTCCTCTGGACCTCGGGCGCCGCCGCGGTCACCCCGCAGGTCACCTGCGTCGCACCCCGTCCCGGCGGTCTCACCGCCTACTTCGGGTACTCGAACCCCACTCCGAATCAGGCGATCATCCCGCCGGGCCCGCTCAACCGGTTCAGCCCGGCCCCGTCGGACCGCGGCCAGGACGTGGTCTTTGCGCCCGACACGGCGCCCCGGCCCGGCTACGGCGACGACCGGACGTGGTTCGGCACGCCCGCCCTGGACTTCACGGGGTCGCTCACCTGGAACCTCGACGGACAGGCCGCCACGGCCAGCGCGGCCAGCCCGGCGTGCGGGTTCGACGTGGCCGCGGATCTCAGCACCGACCGCGCGACCGCCCGTCCCGGCGAGGACGTCACCTGGACCGTCCGCATCCGCAACACCGGCATCACGCCGGTCCCCCGGATCGTCTCGCTGTTCTTCGTCACCCAGGACCTGCCGCCCATGGTCAACGTCGGGGAACAGCCCGACGAGCTCCTGCCCGGTGAGGACCTGTTCTACCGCGGCATCACCCGTCCGGGACGGGACGACTGCGGCCGGCTCCTCACGGGCGCCGTGCAGGCCAACCTCACGCTCGAGACGCGCGAGACCAACCTGGCGAACAACAACTCCGCGGCATCGTTCACGGTCGCCTGCGTGAGCGACCTGGCGGTCTCGGTCACCACCGACGCCACCAGCTACTCACCCGGGCAGAACGCCCAGTACACGATCACCGTGACCAACCCCGGTGACGTGCCCGTGGCGACCGCGGGCCTCACGGTGACCGACCCGGCGCTGGCCGACCTCGCCCCCGCCGGAGCGGTGCCGGCCCAGCTCGGCCCCGGCGCCTCGCTCACCTACCGGGGCACCCTGGCCATCACCCAGGCCATGTGCGGCACCGGGGCGCGCAACGACGCGCGCATCTCCCTGCCCGGCGACACCAACCCGGCCAATGACACCGCCTTCCGGGCGGTCACCGTGACCGGCGGGCTGTGCACGCAGGTCACGCCGGGCGACGGCGGCGGCATCGCGGCGCAGCGCACCACGCTCGGTCTGGCGACACAGGGCAGCACGCGCGTGCAGGTGGGTGGCCTGGCCACCTACCGGATCACCGTCCGCAACCGCGGGCGCAATCCCGCCCGAGACGTGGTGCTCCAGCAGTTCCTGCCCACCGGCGCGGCCCTCACCCAGCAGCCGAAGGGCGCGCGGCTGGTGTCCGGCCGTCTCGTGTGGCGCCTCGGCACCCTCGCGCCCGGTGCCACGCGCACGTTCCGGGTGTCGGTGCGCTTCGGCACGGTCACGCCCGGTGACCGGGCGGGCTCGGCGGTCGCGGTCGCGGGCAACGCCCCGCGCGTGCGGACCGCCTTCGAGACGCAGGTGGTCGCCCGGCCGCGTCCGGTGACCCCGCAGCCGCCGGTGGCCGGCTAGCCCGTCAGCCCTCGGGATCCTGGAGCACGCGCTCCAGGATCCTGGCGGCGGCCAGGTGCGGCAGCACCGCCCCGTCACCCACGCGCGCCTCCAGCTCGGCCGCCAGCGGCCCCGCCGCGCGGCGTGCCCGGTCGATGAGCCCCTCCCGCACCTCGCTCCACATCCAGTCGCGGGCCTGAGCCGCTCGCATCGCGCGCAGTTCACCCGTGGCCTCCAGGTGCGCGCGCCGGCGCAGCAGCTCGTCCCACAGGCCCTCCAGGCCCGTGCCCTCCATGGCCGACACCGGCAGGGCCACGGCCGGCAGGTCACGATGCCGGGGGATCATGAGGTGCAGCGCCCCGGCGTAGGCGGCCACCGCGCGAGTGGCGGCGGGAAGCAGGTCGCCGTCGGCCTTGTTGACCGCCACCACGTCGGCCAGCTCCATGATGCCCCGCTTGATGCCCTGCAGCTCGTCGCCGCCGCCGGGCGAGACCAGCAGCAGGAAAAGGTCGGTCATCGCGGCGACCGCGGTCTCCGACTGGCCCACGCCCACCGTCTCCACCACGATCACGTCCGCGCCGGCCGCCTCGCACAGCACCATGGCCTCACGCGTGCGGCGCGCCACGCCGCCGAGCGTCGTGCCGGCCGGCGACGGGCGGATGAAGGCCGACTCGTGTCGCGCCAGCTCGGCCATCCGGGTCTTGTCGCCGAGGATCGAGCCGCCGCTGCGCGAGCTGGAGGGGTCGATGGCCAGGACCGCGAGGCGGTGGCCACGCCCCACCACCAGCAGCCCGAGGGCCTCGATGAGCGTGCTCTTGCCCACGCCCGGCGCCCCGCTCACCCCCAGGCGCACCGCGCGCCCGGCGTGCGGGAGCAGGTGCTCCAGCAGCGCCTCGGCCTGCTCGCGGTGGTCGGCCCGCGTGGACTCCACCAGGGTGATGCCGCGGGCGAGGGCGCGGCGGTCCCCGGACAGGACCGCCGCCGCCAGATCACCGGTCCCCGTCGCGGGGCCCCCGCTCACGCCGTGACGCGGCGCTGCTCGATGAGGTCGATGACCTCCTCGGCGGCGGCCGGGATGTTGGTGCCGGGCGGGTAGACCGCCGCGACCCCCGCCTGGCGGAGCATCTCGTGGTCCTGCGCCGGGACCACGCCGCCGCACACCACCAGCACCTCGCCGGCGCCCCGGTCGCGCAGCTCCTGGATGAGCTGGGGCACCAGGGTCTTGTGGCCGGCCGCGTGGGTGGACACCCCCACCACGTGAACGTCACCGTCCACGGCGTCGCGCGCCACCTCGGCGGGGGTCTGGAACAGCGGCCCCACCTCCACGTCGAAGCCCAGGTCGGCGAACGCCGTGGCGATGACCTTCGCGCCCCGGTCGTGCCCGTCCTGGCCCATCTTGGCCACGAGCATGCGCGGACGCCGCCCCTCGCGCTCGGCGAACCGCTCGATGCGCGCCCGGATGGCCGAGAAGCCCTCGTCCTCCTGGTACGCCGCGCCGTAGACACCGGAGATGCTGCGCACCTCGGCGCGGTGCCTGCCGAACACGGTCTCCATGGCGTCTGAGATCTCCCCGACGGTGCACCGGGCGCGGGCCGCCTCGACGCAGAGCGCCAGCAGGTTGGCATCGCCCGCCGCGCCCTCGCGCAGCGCCGCGAGCGCCGACTCCGCGCGCGCGGGATCCCGCTGGGCGCGCAGCCGCTCGAGGCCCGCGATCTGCCCCGCGCGCACGGCGGCGTTGTCGACCTCCAGGATCTCCAGCGGCGCCTCCTCCGGGAGGCGGTACCGGTTGACCCCCACGATGACGTCCTCGCCGCGGTCCACGCGGGCCTGCCTGCGAGCGGCGGCCTCCTCGATGCGCAGCTTGGGCATGCCGGCGTCCACGGCCGCCGTCATCCCGCCCATCGCCTCGACCTCCTGGATGAGCTCCCAGGCGGCCGCGGCGAGCGAGTCGGTGAGCGACTCCACGTAGTAGCTCCCGGCGAGCGGTCACCCCGGTCTCCTCGGCCAGGATGAGCTGGGTGTTGCGCGCGATGCGGGCCGAGAACTCGGTGGGCAGCGCGATGGCCTCGTCGAAGCTGTTGGTGTGGAGGCTCTGGGTGCCGCCCAGCACCGCGGCCAGCGCCTCGACGGTGGTGCGGATGACGTTGTTGTACGGGTCCTGGGCCGTCAGCGACACGCCGGAGGTCTGGCAGTGGGTGCGCAGCATCGAGCTGGCGGCCTTCTTCGGGTCGAAGCCCGACATCACCCGCGCCCACAGCAGCCGCGCCGCGCGCAGCTTGGCGACCTCCATGAAGAAGTCCATCCCGATGGCGAAGAAGAAGGACAGTCGCGGCGCGAAGGCGTCCACGTCCAGGCCGCGCGACACCGCCGTGCGCACGTACTCGAGGCCGTCGGCGATGGTGAAGCCGAGCTCCTGGACCGCCGTCGCCCCGGCCTCCTGCATGTGGTAGCCGGAGATCGAGATCGAGTTGAACCGGGGCATGTGCCGCGCGGTGTAGTCGATGATGTCCGCCACGATCCGCATGCTCGGGGCCGGCGGATAGATGTAGGTGTTGCGGACCATGAACTCTTTGAGGATGTCGTTCTGCACCGTCCCGGCCAGCTTGTCCGCGGAGACGCCCTGCTCCTCGGCGGCCACGATGTAGAACGCCATGACCGGCAGCACGGCGCCGTTCATGGTCATGGAGACCGACATCTTGTCCAGCGGGATGCCGTCGAAGAGGACCTTCATGTCCTCGACGGAATCGATGGCCACGCCGGCCTTCCCGACATCGCCCTCCACGCGCGGGTGGTCGCTGTCGTACCCACGGTGCGTGGCCAGGTCGAAGGCCACCGACAGGCCCATCTGACCGGCCGCCAGGTTGCGCCGGTAGAAGGCGTTCGACTCCTCGGCGGTGGAGAAGCCCGCGTACTGGCGCACGGTCCACGGCCGGTTCGCGTACATGGTCGCCCGCACCCCGCGCGTGAACGGCGCGAAGCCCGGCAGCGAGCCCAGGGCCTCGATGTCCTCGAGGTCGGCGGCCGTGTACAGCGGCTTCACCGGGATCCCCTCGGGGGTGACGGTGGTCAGTGCGTCCAGCGGCCGGTCACCGAGCTCCGCCTGCGCGCGCCGGCGCCACTCGTCCAGCCCGGGACCCTCGCCGACCTCGCTCATGTGCTCCCCCGCATGTCCGTGTGCATCCGGGAAAGGATAGGGCCTGGGCGCCGGGGCGGCACATCGCCGCCCCGGCGACCGATGGGCCTAGAGCCCCGGCGCGTGGTGCGCGGTCGCGGCCTGCTGCGGGCCCACCTTCTTGATGATGAACAGGGTGCAGATGAGGCCCACCACCGCCATGCCGGCGCCCGTCCAGAAGGCGTTCACGAAGCCGTCCACCAGACCGCCCGGCAGTGCCGCGGCGGCCGCGGCCTCCGGGTCGCCGCCACCGGCCGCCGCCGCGGAGGCGGCGTCCTCCACCCGGCCCGAGGTGGTCGATGTCGCGACCGTGGACAGGATGGCGATGCCCACGGCGCCGCCGACCTGCTGCGAGGTGTTGATGAGGCCCGAGGCCACACCGGCCATCCTGTCCTCCACACCCTGCAGGGCGGCGATCGACACCGGGACGAAGGCGAAGCCGAGGCCCACGCCGGCCAGGATGAAGCCCGGCACCAGGTCCCGCGAGTACGAGCCGTCCACGTCGATGCGCGTGAAGTACACGAGGCCCGCCAGCAGCAGGAGCATCCCGATCGCCAGGATCGGCCGCACGCCGAACCTGGTCACCAGCGCCTGGGATGCCGCGGCGGCGATGATGATCACGATCGCGAAGAGCAGGTAGCGCGTGCCGACGCCGAGCGCCGAGTACTGCAGCACCTGCTGCATGTAGAGCGAGATGAAGAAGAACATGGCGAAGATCGCGGCGCCCAGCAGGAAGCCCACGATGTTCGCGCCGGTGAGGGTGCGGTTCCGGAAGATGCCCAGGGGCAGCAGCGGATCCTTGACGGTGGCCTCGATGAACAGCGAGCCCACGATCAGGATGGCCGACAGCGCGAGCATGCCGATGGCGATGCTGTCGCCCCAGCCGTCGGTCTCGGCCCGGGTGAGCCCGTAGATGAGCGTTGCGAGGCCACCGGTGATGGTGAGCGACCCGCCCAGGTCCAGGCGGGGCTTGCCCTCGCCACGGCTCTCCAGCACGAACCGCGGCACCAGGAAGAGCACGGCGAGGCCGATGGGCAGGTTCACGAGGAACACCCAGCGCCACGACAGGTACTCGACCAGGAACCCGCCGGCCAGCACGCCCACGGCACCGCCCACACCGGCGATGGCACCCCAGATGCCGAGCGCCTTGTTGCGCTCGGCGCCCTCCTGGAAGGTGGTGGTGAGGATGGAGAGCGCGCCCGGCGAGATGATGGCCGCGCCGATGCCCTGCAGCGCGCGGGAGACGATGAGCATGAGCTCCGACTGGGCGAACCCGCAGAGCGCGGAGCCGACGATGAAGACCGCCAGGCCGATGAGGAACACGCGGCGCCGTCCGAACAGGTCCGCCATCCGCCCGCCCAGCAGCAGCAGGCCGCCGAACGTGAGGGTGTAGGCGCTCAGGATCCACTGCAGGTTCTCCTGGGAGAACGCGAGATCGGCCTGGATGTCGGCGAGCGCGACGTTCACGATCGAAACGTCGATGACCAGGATGAACTGGGTCAGGCTGAGCAGCGTCAGCACGATCCAGCGCCTGGAGTCGGCCTGGGTCACAAGCCCTCTCCTTGAGTGCGTCATGGGCGAGTCCGCTACGCTACGGTCGCGTAGCGGACGGCAACGCTACGCCCGCGTAGCGTTGCGCGCAAGGGGACGTTTTGGGAGACGCCGACGGACAGCAGGGGGCGTGCGACCCGCGGGTCGCACGATCGCGCAGCGCGGTGCTCGACGCCGCCGCGCAGCTGCTGTGCGAGGGGGGCTTCCCCGGTGTGACGATCGAGGCGGTCGCGGCCCGCTCCGGGGTGGCCAAGACCACGATCTACCGCCACTGGCCCACCCGCGCCGAGCTGCTGATCGCGGCGTTCCAGACCATGGCGTGCGAACCGCCGCGAGTCGACACGGGCGACGTGCGGGACGACCTGGTGCTCCTCATGTCCGGCCTCGCCGAGCAGCTGCGCACCGAGCGGTGGGCGTCCGTGCTGCCGTCCCTGGCGGCGGAGGCCCGTCACGAGCCGGGCCTGGCCGAGATCCACGCGCGCTTCGTGGCGGAGCGGCGCGCCCACGTGCTGGGGGTCATCGCGCGAGGCATCGACCGCGGCCAGCTGCCCCCGGGCACCGACGCCGGCCTGCTGGCCACCATGGTCGCGGGACCCGTGTTCTTCCGGGCGCTCGTGTCCCTGGAGCCCCTGGACGAGCCCGGCCTGCCGGAGCGCGTGGTCGACGCGGCGCTCTACGGCATGCGTACCCCCGCTGCGCCGGGGTAGTCTGATCGGCGGCCGCGGCCACCGACCCGTTCCGACGATGGAGCACGCATGAGCACGATGCCTCCCCCACCCCCAGGCGGTCCCGGGGGCCCTCCCGGCGCCCCTGCCGGCGACGGGCCACCCCCCGTCGAGACCTTCACGCAGTACGACACCGAGAAGGACGTCTACCACTGCTCCTACGGGCCGCTGGCGCCGGCGCGGGCCATCTGGGACCCGGAGCGCGAGATCCAGGTGCGACTGGATCTGCACTCGCGACGGGTGGTGGGCTTCTCGATCCCGGACTTCACCGCGTGGCACGCCAAGCACGCGACCGAGGACGGCGGCTTCGAGATGGACCTGCCCTCGTTCTGGGAAGGCGACCTGCCCGCGGCCTGATGGGCCGCGGGCCGTCGGCGGCCCGGGTCGCGCCGCAGCGACGACCCGGGCGATCAGGAGGCGAGCAGGCGGGCCACGCCCTCGGGGCCGGCCCGCAGGAGCGCGGCGGACCTGCGGGCGTCCCGGGCCTGTTCGCGGGCCCGGCGCTCACCGAGCTGGTCACCGCGTGACCGGCAGGACTCCGCCTCGAGCTCGGCGTCGTCCGCCATCTGATCGAGGCGGAGCGCCATGCGCTCGTTGCGGCCCAGCCGCCGGCGCGGCTGCGGGTCGGGACGCTGCCCCATGAACAGCGTGAGCTGGGTGTTGTCGGCGGCGTCGAACATGTGTTCGTAAAGGTACCGCCCCCGCCGGACGACATCCACGCCCCGCGGTTACGCCCCGGCCAAGCTCCCCGTCAGGGCGTCGCCGTCACGCTCACGTTGCCGGCGCCGGACGACGCGATGATGGTGCGCGGCGAGTCGGGCACATCGCGGACGCCCTCGACGCGCTCGCTGCCGAGCGTGCTGTCGGCCTGGATGTCGTACGCGCCGGAGGGCATCACCAGCCGCACGTCCTGGGTCTCGCTGCGCAGGGTCACCGTGTCGGGCGGCGACGACAGCTCCGCGGTGACGCGGCCGGTCACCGACCGGGCGTCGACGCTGGGCGGCGCGCCCCGCACCGTCACATCGCCGTCCTCGCTGAGGACGGTCATGGCGCCGTCCAGGCCGTCCACCTCCAGGTTGCCCCGGATCGTCTTGACCTCGAGCGCCACGCCCTGCGGCACGCCGAGGTCGAGGTCTGCGCTGCACGACACCAGCGACATCCGCGGGCAGGTGACGTCGACCCGCAGGGTTCCGTCGCGCACGGTGGCGTCCACGTCGGGGCCGATCAGGATCCATCGCTCGCGCGAGACCAGGTCCGCGCCGCCGGGCGCCCCGGCCCGTACGGTGAGCGCGCCCCGCTCGGACAGCACCTCGACCCGGGTGATCTCGCCGTCCACCCGCTGCGTGCGGGTGCCCTCACGGCTCAGGACCGCCACGAGGATCGCCCCGACGACGAACACCGAGAGGACGATGCCGGCGACGATGAGGAGGGCGCGGAGCTTTCCCACGCCCGGGAGGTTACGTGGACGGCGCCGGTTCGGCCGCGGGATCGGGCCCGCCGGTGACGGCCGTCATGCCCTCGTCGTCGGATCCGTCGTCGCGGCGGCGGCGCTCGGCCGCCCAGTCCTGCACCAGGACCTGGAGGATGCCGGCCACCGGGATCGCGACCAGCGCGCCGGTGATCCCCAGCAGCTGGCTGCCCACCAGCACCGCGATGATGATCCACAGCGGGTTCAGCTGCACCGTGCGCCGGTGGATCAGCGGCTGCACGAGGTTGTTCTCGACCTGCTGGTAGACGGCCAGGAACACGAGCGCGGCGACGCCCACCAGGCGACGATCACGTAGGGCACCGCGCCCAGTGTCGCCCCCACCAGCGGGATGAACGCCATGAGCGCCACCCAGAGGGCCAGCACCGGGATGTACGGGACGCCGGCGACCCACATGAACACGGCGGCTGCCGTGGCTCCGCACAGCGCCACCAGGAGGACCCCGACGACGTAGCCGGCGATGACCTTGTACATGCCGTCCAGCACCGAGGTGACCCGGACGCGGGTGTGGCCGCCGAACTGGCTCTCCACCCACGCGCGCAGGCGCGGCCCGTACAGGCTCAGCAGGAAGCAGATGACCGCGATGCTCACCAGGGCGACCAGGCCGTTCACGACCCGCGACGCCGCGTCCACCGCCACGTTCGGACCGGCGAGCGTCGACAGGAGGTCGGTCGCCCGCTCCCGCACCTGGTCGAGGACGTCGTACTCCCGGTCGAGGTCCTGGATCAGCGTCGACCGCTGGACGCGTTCGATGTACCCGGGGATCGCCTCCACCAGGCCGGTGGCGGCATCCACCAGCGGCGGGATGAACACCAGCGCGGCGCCGGCGAGGGCACCGGTGCCCAGCAGGTACACCACCCCGATCGCGCCGCCGCGACGCATCCTGGCCCGCCGCATCAGCAGTCCCACCAGCGGGTTGATCGCCACGGCGAGGAAGGCGGAGATGGCGATCCACTGGATCACCGAGCGGCTCACCCAGAGGATCCAGATGAACACCGACAGCGCCAGCAGCGTCAGGTAGATCCTGGCGACCGCCGCCGAGGACCACCCGTCACCGGGGCGTGAGCGGAGCCCGCTGGTGACGGCCTGCACGGCACGCGTCGTCCTGGCGCCTTGGGAGGCCATGCCCTGACGATTCGCCGCCGGGGGCGGGGCTCCTGCGCGCGTCCGGGAGGACGGCCCGTGACGGGCCGTCCTCGCCCGGGACGGCTAGTACATGAGGCCGGCGTTCGCCCCGAAGAGCTTCGGCATGTTGAGGATCACCAGCAGGCGTCCGTCGAGCTTGGCGACGGCATCCAGGTACTCGGCGTCGCCCGCGCCCTCCGGCGGGGCCTCGCACTGGTCCGCGGCCACCGAGAGGACCTCCTTGACCTCGTCGACGATGACGCCGACGGTGGTCTCCTCCAGCTCCACGATCACGATCTTCGAGTCCTCGGCCCGCTCGCCCATCGATGAGAAGCGCGACCGGAGATCGACGACCGGGATGATGCGACCGCGAAGGTTGATCACGCCCTCCACGCCGTGCGGCGAGCCCGGGATGGGGCGCGGCTCGGTGTAGCGGATGATCTCCTGCACGAGCTTGATCGGAACGCCGTACTCCTCCGCCCCCAGCGTGAAGACGACGAGCTGGTGTGCCTGAGGGTCGGTGGCGATGTCGGTGCTCATGTGGCTCCTCGAAGGTCTGGTGTGCGCCCGGCCTGTCGTCGGTGGCGGGGGAGGGCGCGACTGCTGGCCCCATCGGCATGCGGGGCGACGGGCCTTAGCCCCGTGACCGTTCCTCCAGTGGTAGCGTCCCCGGCAGCAGGGGAGCCGCACCCGCGGCTGAGAGGAGGCATACCGGCCTCGACCCTTTGAACCTGATCTGGGTAATGCCAGCGAAGGGAGGACACGAGCGCATGTCCGAGGCTGCGCTCATACGAGCCATCACCGCGCGCGCCGCCGTGCGCCCGGGCGTGCGCCTGGGCATCGGTGACGACGCGGCGGTCCTGGACGGCGACCCCGCGATCGTGCTGGCGCACGACATGCTCGTGCAGGACGTCCACTTCCGGCTCGGCACCGCCGCGCCCTGGGACATCGGCTGGAAGTCGCTGGCGGTCAACCTCTCCGACCTGGCGGCGATGGGCGCCGCGCCGGTGGCGGCGCTGGTGGGCCTGGGGCTCCCCCGGGGTGTCGCGCCGGCCGTCGTGGACGCGCTCTACGACGGCATGGAGACGCTGGCGGCCGAGTGGGGCTGCACGATCGCCGGGGGCGACACGACCGCCGCGGCCGAGCTGGTGGTGGGCGTGACCGCCGTCGGCAGGATGGCGCCGGGCATCGCCGCGGTGGAGCGCTCGGGCGCGCGACCGGGAGACCTGCTGTGCGTCACCGGGCCGGTCGGGGCGTCCGGGGCGGGGCTGCACGTGCTGGAGTCCCCCTCCCTGCCCCTGCCGGCACCGCTGCGCGACGCGGTCGTGGCCGCGCACCTGCGTCCGCGGCCGCGCGTCGCGGAGGGCATCGCCCTGGCCGCGGCGGGCGCCCACGCGATGCTGGACTGCTCCGACGGACTGGCCATCGACGCCTCCCGTCTCGCCGAGGCATCGGGGCTCCGGGTGGTGCTCGAGCTCGAGCGCGTCCCCCTGGGGCCCGGGGTCGCCGAGGTGGCGGCCGCGCTGGGACGGCCGGCCGACGAGCTGGCCGCCACCGGCGGCGAGGACTACGAGCTCATCGTGGCCGTGCCCGCCGGGATGCGGGTTCCCGGCTGCGCCCTCATCCCGGTGGGCCGCTGCGAGGCCGGTCCCCCCGGGCTCCTGGTGGAGCGCCATGGCGTCCCCGTCGTCCTGACGCGCATGGGCTGGGACCACGATGTCGGCTGAGCTGAGCCTGCGCGCCGTCACGCTGGGCCGGGGTGACCTGGCGGTGCTGGACGCCGTGGAGCTCACCGTGGCCCCCGGTGAGGTGGTCGCCCTCGTCGGGCCCTCCGGATGCGGGAAGAGCACCCTGCTGGATGTCGCGGCGGGGCTGTGCGAAGCGGACGCCGGCGCCGTGCTCATCGACGGCGCCCCGGCGCCGAACCGCCTGGGGCGCCTGGCGCTGATGCCGCAGGGCGACTCGCTGCTGCCGTGGCGGACACTGCTGGACAACATCGCCGTCGGCGCCCGCCTGGCTGGCGCGGCCGACGCCGACGCCCTCGCCCGCGACGCCCTCGAGCGGTACGGGCTGGCGGGGTTCGAGCGCCACTACCCCCACGCCCTGTCCGGGGGCATGCGCCAGCGTGCCGCCCTGGCCCGCACCGTCCTGGCCGGCCGCCCGGTGTGGCTCCTCGATGAGCCGTTCGGGGCGCTGGACGCCCTCACCCGTGCCGACTGTGGGCCCGCCTGCGGCCCACCGTGCTGCTGGTGACCCACGACCCGGAGGAGGCCGCGACGCTGGCCGACCGTGTCCTGGTGAGCGGCCCGCGGCCGCTGGGCCGGCTGGTGGAGGTCGACTGCCCCGCGCCGCGTCCCCGGCCCCCCGAGGTGCGCGCGCGGCTCCGCGAGTCCATCCTGGACGCGTTGCGCGACCAGCGCGCCGTGGGACGCACCGCATGAGGGTCTCGCGCCGCTGGGCACTCCCCGTGCTGCCCCTGGGCGGCCTGCTGCTCTGGCAGGCCGTGATCTGGTTCGCGCAGCCCCGCGACTGGCTGCTGCCCTCGCCCGGACAGGTCGCATCGGCGGCGTGGGAGCACCGCGACCGGCTGTGGTTCCACGCGCAGGCGACGATCCTCGCGACCCTCGTGGGCCTGGGCATCGCCCTCGTGGTGGGGCTGCTGCTGGCGGCCGGTATCGCGGCCAGCCGCGTCCTGGAGGGTGCCGTGTACCCGTGGATCGTCGCGAGCCAGGCCGTCCCGATCCTGTCGCTGGCGCCCGTGATGGCGGTGTGGCTCGACTACACCCTCACCCAGATCGTCGTCGCCGCGCTGCTGTGCGTCTTCCCCATCGTGGTGACCGCCGTCGACGGCCTGCGCGGCGGCGACCCCGCGCTGGCGCGCACCGTGCGCACCCTCGGCGCCTCCCGCGGCTGGACGTGGTGGCACGTCACCGTGCCCGCCGCCCTCCCCCCGCTGTTCTCGGGACTGCGCCTGGCCGCCGTGTTCGCGGTGACCGGGGCCGTGGTGGCCGAGTACGTCGGCGCGGACCGCGGGCTGGGCTACCTCACCGAGCTCGCGACCGCGCAGTTCGAGACGGCCCTCGCCATGGCCGCGATCGCGGCCCTGGCCCTCATCGGCGTCGTCCTCTTCCTGGCCGTGGCGCTCGCCGAGCGCCTGGCCCTTCCCCACCGGCATCGCCCAACACGACCCACATGGAGCGCCCACACGTGATCCGCAGACTCCTGACCATCGCCGTCGCCCTCACGGCGGTGCTGTTCGCCGGATGCGGCGACGACACCGCCGACACCCCCGCCGGAACCGCCACCACGGCGCCGCGGGCGGCCGAGGTGATCCTGGACTGGTACGCCAACGCCGACCACGCCGGCCTGCTGGGCGCCGTGGACCAGGGCTTCTTCGCCCGCCGCGGCCTGGATGTGACCACCACCGTCCCCACCGACCCCGCCGCCTCGCTCAAGCAGGTCGCCGCGGGCAAGGCGCCGTTCGCGATCTCCTACGCGCCCGAGGTGCTGATCGCCCGCAGCCAGGGCATCCCGGTGACGGCCGTCGCGGCCCTCATCCCCATCCCCCTCAACAGCGTCATGGCGCGCGCCGACCGCGGCATCACGCGGCCGCGTGACCTGGAGGGCAAGACGGTCGGGGCCGCGGGCGTCCCCTCCGACCGCGCGCTGCTGGACACCGTGGTGCGCTCCGACGGCGGCGACCCGGCGAAGGTGACGCTCCGCAACGTGGGCTTCAACCTCGCGCCGTCGCTGGCGGCCGGCAAGGTGGACGCCGTCATCGGCGCCTACTGGAACATCGAGCAGCCCGAGCTGGAGGCCAAGGGCGTGAAGCTCAACGTCCTGCGCCTCGAAGAGCACGGGGTGCCGATGTACGCGGAGCTGGTCATCGTGACCAGCGACACCGTCGCGAAGGACGACCCGCAGCTCGTGCGGGACTTCGTCGCCGGGCTGGCCGAGGGCCAGGCGTGGGCGGCCGGGAACCCGGACGCGGCCGCCGCCGCGCTGCTGAAGGCCAACCCGGACCTCAGCGCGGACACCCTCGGCGCCCAGCTGGCCCTCACCGCGCCGCTGCTTGCCACCGACGGCGTGCCCGCCGTCGCGGTGCTGCCGCAGCAGTGGGCCGACCTCGCGACGTGGATGCGCGAGAACGGGCTGCTGACCGGCGACGGGGACGTCGCCGCCGCCGTCAACGACACGTTCGTCCCGGCGCCGTAGCGCCGCGGGGATGGGGCGTCAGGCGCCGAGCGGCGCCAGGCGCTCCATCCCCGGGCGCGGCCCGAACAGCTCGCCGAGCTCCTCGCGCTCCAGCGCCTCCGCCTCCAGCAGGCGGTGTGCGCCGGCCTCCAGCAGATGGCGGTGCTCGGTGAGCAGGCGGGTCGCATCGCGGAAGGCACGTCGCACCAGGTCCTGGGCGGCGCGCTCCACCTCCTCGGCGGCGCGCTCGCCGCTGCGCGCCGGCAGGCCCACCATGAGGCTCTCGTCGGTGCTCCCCATGGCCATGGCCAGCTCGCCGGCCATGCGCCGTGCCAGGGCGGACGCGCGGTTCAGATCGTCCGCGGCGCCGCTGGTGAACTCCCCGAACACCAGCTCCTCGGCGGCCCGGCCGGCGAGCATCATCGTCATCCGCTCCATGCACTCCGTCCGCGTGGCCAGGAAGCGGTCCTCGGTGGGCAGGGAGATCGTCACGCCGAGCGCCTGCCCCTGCGGGATCACGGTCACGCGCTCCACCGGGTCGCAGGTGGGCGCCATGTGCCCCACCAGGGCGTGCCCCATCTCGTGGTATGCCACCAGGCGGCGCTCCTCCTCGGACATCACCCGGCTGCGGCGCTCCGGCCCTGCGGCCAGGCGCATGAGGGCCCGCCGGAAGTGCGCCAGGTCGATGTCGTCACGTCCCTCGCGGGCGGCCTCGAAGGCCGCCTCGTTGCACAGCGCCGCCAGGTCGGCGCCCGCCAGTCCGGCGGTCATCGCCGCGACCTCCACCGGATCGGCCCCCACCGCCACCGGGCGGCCGCGCAGGTGCACGTCCAGGATCTCCCGCCGCGCGGCCCGGTCGGGCAGCCCCACGGCGATCTTCCGGTCGAACCGGCCCGACCGCACCAGCGCGGGGTCCAGTTCCTCCAGCCGGTTGGTCGAGGCCAGCACCACCACCGGGCGGGACGGGTCGTTGCGGAAGCCGTCCATCTCGGTGAGGAGCTGGTCGAGGGTCTGCTCACGCTCGCCGTTGGCGGCGTGGCCGGTGCGGCGCCCGCCCACCGCGTCGATCTCGTCGATGTAGACGACCGCCGGGGCGGCCTTGCGGGCCGCCGCGAACAGCGCCCGGATGCGGCGAGAGCCGAGCCCCGCGTACACCTCGACGAACTCGGATCCCGACACCGAGAAGAACGGGACGCCCGCCTCACCGGCGACGGCCCGCGCCAGCAGCGTCTTGCCCGTGCCGGGGGGCCCGTGCAGGATCACGCCCTTGGGCAGCTGGGCGCCCAGGCGCTCGTACGGCGCCGGGTTGCTGAGCACGTCGGCGATCTCCGCCACGTCGTCCCGGATCTCGTCGATGCCCGCGACGTCCGCGAACCGCGTGACGGACTTCACCGGCTTGAGCCGGCTCTTGAACCGCGCGCCGCCCATGGCCTTCAGCGCCCAGGCCGACACGATCACCAGGGCGGCGAGCAGGATCATCGGACCCCAGGTCTGCATCCACTCGCTCAGCGAGAACGGCTGCTCGATGGGCCCGCCGAGTCCGGCGGTGGTGTCGATGCGCGTCCGCTCGACCGTGAACGGCACGTCGCCGCGCCGCGCGGCCGCCACCACGTCGTCCGTGAGCTCCGGCGTGAGCTGGGCGATGAGGTGCTCATCGCCGGCGCGCACGTGCAGCTCCAAGTCGCCTGTGGGGCCCACCAGGGTCGCGCTGTCGGCGCGGCCCGAGGCGAGGCGGTCCAGCGCCTGCGAGATCGCCACCGGCCGGATGGGCGCCTCCGTGGCCGATGAGGGGGCGGGCTCGGCGTTCGCGGTCGCCGCGACGAGGGCGACGAGCAGGAGCAGCGAGCAGCGCATGGCGATGCGGATCCGTTTGGGCATGCACCGAGGTAAGCGCACCGGCCGCACGGCGGGACACCTCCATGTGGACGGCGACCACCGTCCGACCGGGTAGGCGCCCCGCGCCGGGTACCATGCGTGCCGTGATCGATCGCGCGGAGTTCGAGGACCTCGTGGCCCGGGCCATCGACCTGGTGCCGGACGCCTTCGCCGACGCGCTCGACGAGATCGCGATCGTGGTGGAGGACCGGGCTCCCGCCCACATGGGCCGCCTCTACGGGCTGTACCACGGCGTCCCGCGCTCACGGCCGGAGGGGTACGGCTGGGGCGAGCTGCCCGCGCGGATCTCGATCTACATGGAACCGCTGGTGCGGGACTTCCCGCGCCCGGACGACCTGGTGGAGCAGGTGCGGATCACCGTGCTCCACGAGATCGGCCATCACCTGGGCATGGACGAGGACCAACTCGAGGAGCTGGGGTACGCATGAACGTCACGGACGCCATCAGGGGCCGCCGGTCGGTGGGCCGCGTGCGGCAGGACGCCATCGCCCGCGAACGCATCGCCCGGCTCGTTGAGGCGGCCACCTGGGCGCCCAACCACAAGGTCACCGAACCCTGGCGCTTCGTGGTCATCACCGGCGCGGCGCGGGATGCGCTCGGGGCGGCGCACGCGGACGCCGTGGTCCGGGCGAACCCCGGCCTCACCCCCGAGGCCCGTGATGCGGCGCTGGCGCTCACCTCCCGCGCCCCGGTCATCATCGCCTGCGTCTGCCGCTCGGAGTCCGAGGACCCGGTGATGCGCCGCGAGGACCGCGACGCGGTGTGCGCCGGGCTCCAGAACCTGCTGCTGGCCGCCCACGCCGACGGCCTGGGGGCCATCTGGCGCACCGGCGCCTTCATCGACGAGGACGAGGTGCGGGCGCACCTGGGCTGCGGGCCCGCCGAGGAGATCATCGGCTTCGTCTACGTCGGGGTGCCGGAGGGACCGCCGCCGCCCACCCCGCCGCGCGCGGCCGCCGCCGCCGTCACCGAATGGCGCGGCTGGGACTGAACCCGGCGCGGCCCCGGGTCCGGCGCGCCGGACGCCGCGATTCAAGTCCGGGCACCGCGGCTCGATAGATCCTGGGACGCGCGGCGACGTCCCGCAGCGAGGGCACCGCTGTTCGGGGGAGCACCACCGTTGCGCGCGTCAGGGCGGGGAGGGACCAGGCACGGGGCCCTCCCCGCCCATCAGCTCACGGCGTCAGTGGCCCGCGGCCGCCGGCGCCGGCGGGGCGTTCTCCAGGCCGGTGATGGCGATGCTCGCCTCGCCGCCGTAGCGCTTGTTCATGTTGATCACGAGCGCGGTCATGCCCTCGATGATCAGCGCGTTGGCCAGGGGGCCCGCGTCCAGGCCGCGGCAGCCCGGCAGGTCGTTGGTGAGGGCGATGACCGTGTCACGCGCCTCCTTGCTCTTGCCGCACACCAGCACGTCGGCACCCAGGTGGTGGCGCTCCTGCAGGCCCGCGGCCGGGAGGTTGTTGTAGGCCACCACGACCTTCGCCTCGGGGGCGAGCTCCTGGATCTTGTGGGCGCATGACTGCGCGCCGCCCGGAAGCTCGTCACCCTGCACCGCGATGGCGCCGGCCTTGCCGAATTTCAGCGCGTTGACCACCGAGATGAGCACCTTCCCGGACAGCGCGTCGGCGAGCGCCGGGATGGTCGCCTCGATGCCCTCCCACGGGATGGACACCACGGCCACCTCGCCGGCCTCGGCGGCGGCGACGTTCTCCATCGGGACGAACTTCCCGTCGGGAAGCGCCTCCCGCAGCCCGTCCGCCGCCTGGTCGGCGCGCTCCTGGCTCCGCGAGCCGACGATGATCTCGTGGCCGGCGGCGGCGAAGCAGATGGCAAGGCCCCGGCCGAGGTCGCCGGTCCCTCCGAAGATCGCGATCTTCATGCAGGTTCCCCTTGTGTGTCGTCCCCGGCGCGCCGGTGGGCGGCCTCCAGGGTGTTGGCGAGCAGATAGGCGATGGTCATGGGACCGACGCCGCCGGGGACCGGGGTGATCCACCCCGCCACCTCGGCGGCCTCCGCGTAGTGGACGTCGCCCCTGAGGCCGTCGTCCGTGCGGTTGATGCCCACGTCCATCACCGCGGCGCCGGGCTTGACCCAGTCGCCGCGGATCATCTCCGGGCGGCCGACGGCGGCCACCAGGATGTCTGCGGTCCGGCACAGCGCCGGAAGGTCCCTGGTCCGGGAATGCGCGATGGTGACCGTGCAGTGCTCGGCGAGCAGCAGCATCGACTGCGGCTTCCCGACGATCAGGCTGCGCCCCACCACCACCGCGTGGGCGCCCGACAGCGGCACCCCCGCGTCCTTCAGCATCCGCATCACGCCCTGCGGCGTACACGGAACGTTGCCGGGCTCGCCGCGCATGAGGCGGCCGAGGTTGACCGGCGAGAAGCCGTCGACGTCCTTGTCGGGGTGGATCCGGTTGGCGATGAGCGGCTCGGAGAGCTGGTCGGGCACGGGCAGCTGCACCAGCATCCCGTCCACCGTGTCGTCGGCGTTCAGCTCATCGACGAGCGCGTCGAGCTCCGCCTGGGTGGTGGTGTCGGGCAGGGTGATGCGGCGCGGCACCATGCCGACCTCCTCCGCCGCCTTCGCCTTGCCCGCCTGGTAGAGCTCGGAGGCGGGGTCGTCCCCCACCTGGATGCCCACCAGCCCCGGCGCGCGCCCGTGCTGCGCGCGGAACGCGGCGACGCCCTCCGCCACCTCCGCCCGCACCCGCGCGGCGGCGGCCTTCCCGTCGATCACCGTGGCAGCCACTCACACAACCTTTCGCATCGGTGCCGCGCCCGCCATCAGGCGCCGCTCGGTTCCGTCATTGGAGAAGCGCACCCGCACCAGCTGCCCGCGGCTCTCCACCCCGGTCACCACGCCCTCGCCGAACGTGGCGTGCAGGACGGTGTCGCCGGCCTCCAGCAGGGCCGGCGCCTTGGGCGGCGCCGAGGAGCCACCTCCACGCGGGCGGTACGAGGAGGGACCGCTGGATGCGTAGGCGGCGCGCACCGGCGCGCCCGCCGGACGGGCGACGGCGTCGCGCGGGATCTCCGACAGGAAGCGCGACGGCAGCTTGTAGTCGCGTCCGCCGTGCATCGCCCGGGTCTCGGCGTGGGTGAGGATGAGCCGGCGCCGCGCCCGCGTCATGCCGACGTAGCAGAGGCGCCGCTCCTCCTCGAGCGACTCCGGGGTGTCGGAGCGCATGTGCGGGAACACGCCCTCCTCCATGCCCGTCATGAGCACGACGTCGAACTCCAGGCCCTTCGCGTTGTGGACGGTCATGAGGGTGACCTGACCGGAGCCCTGGTCCACCAGGTCCGCGTCGGATTGCAGCGCGATCTCCTCGAGGAAACCGGCGAGGGAGGGATCGTCGGAGTGCTCCTGGTACTCGGCCGCGACGTTCACCAGCTCCTCGAGGTTCTCGAGCCGGCCCTGCGCCTCCATGGTGCCCTCGGCCAGCAGCGCGGCCCTGAGCCCGGAGCCCTCGAGGGTCATGTCGATGACCCGGTCCAGGGAGAGGCCGGCGGCCACGGCCTGGCCCAGCGCGGCGAGCAGCGACGCCGTCGCGGCGAGCGCCTGCCGCTGGGCCTGCGTGAGGCCGGAGACCATCTCGGCCTGTGCGATCGCCTCGGCCGGTGCCATCTCGTGCCCGCGGGCGAACTCGGTGAGCTTGGCGATGCACCCGGGCCCGATGCCGCGCTTCGGCGCCCCGAGCATCCGGCCCAGCGCGATCTCGTCGTTGGGGTTCGCCACCACCCGCAGGTACGCGATGAGATCGCGCACCTCGGACCGCTCGTAGAAGCGCGGGCCGCCCACCACCGCGTAGGCCACGCGCGACCGCACCAGCTGGTCCTCGATCGCCCGGCTCTGCGCGTTGGTGCGGTAGAAGACCGCGATCTCCGACAGCGAGGTGCCGTCGGCCAGGGCCCGGTCCACCTCGGACACCACCAGCCGCGCCTCCTCGTGCTCGTCGCGGCACGCGTCGATGCGGATGGGCTCCCCGTCGCCGCGGTCGGTCCACAGCTCCTTCGGGCGCCGCCCGCGGTTGAGCGCCACCACGGCGTTCGCGGCCCGCAGGATGGTGCCGGTGGAGCGGTAGTTCTGCTCCAGGGCCACCACGTGCGTGTCGGGGTAGTCACGCTCGAAGTCCAGGATGTTCCGGACGTCCGCGCCGCGCCAGGAGTAGATGCCCTGGTCGTCGTCGCCCACCGCGCAGACGTTGCGCTGCGGTTCGGCGAGCGCGCGCACCAGCCGGTACTGGGCGTGGTTGGTGTCCTGGTACTCGTCCACGAGCACGTGGGAGAAGCGGCGCTGGTAGCGCTCGCGGACCTCCGCGTCGCCCTCCAGCAGGCGCACCGTGTGCATGAGCAGGTCGTCGAAGTCCATCGCGCCGGCGGCGCGCAGGCGGTCGGCGTAGCGGCGGTAGAGCCGGAGGATGATCTCGTCGCCGAACGAGGACGACTCCGCGGCGAAGCCGTCGGGGTCCAGCAGCCGGTTCTTGGCGTCGGAGATGCGGGTGAGGACCGCCCGCGGCGCGACCCGCTTGGGGTCGACCTCCTCGTCGGCCATGCAGGCCCGCATGAGCCGCAGCTGGTCGTCGCCGTCGTAGATCACGAACCGGGGGTCGAACCCCGCCGCGTCGGCGTCCCGGCGCAGGATCCGCACGCAGGCCGAATGGAACGTGCTGGCCCAGATCTCGCGGGCCGCGGGCCCCACCAGCTCGGCGATGCGCTCTCGCATCTCCCCCGCCGCCTTGTTGGTGAAGGTGATGGCGAGGATGCCCCACGGGGGCACGCCGCGCTCGGCGATGAGATGGGCGATGCGGTGGGTGAGCACGCGCGTCTTGCCGCTCCCGGCGCCGGCGAGCACCAGGAGGGGTCCGTCCCCGTGCAGCACGGCCTCGCGCTGCGGGGGGTTCAGGCTGCTGAGGAGGTCGCGCAACGCCTGCGGATCCTACCGGGGCCGGCCCCCGGAACTCGCCCCCAACCGTGACGGGCGCGCGTTTACAACTCGCTTACATCTGGGCCGTCAGGCGAGCCGTGGCGGGCGGTTGAGGGGGTGTCCGCAGCAACCACACCGCATCACGGAGACCGACATGACCTCGCGCACCCGCACCGCCCTCGCCCTCGCCGCCTCCGCCGCCGCCACGCTGGCCGTCGCCGGTCCTGCGGCCGCTGCGCCCTCCACCCCGGTTCTGGAGAACGGTCCCCCCTTCGCGATCGGGTCGCAGTTCACCGCCGAGTGGAGCGCGGCGACGTTCACCCCGAACTCCATCGCCCGCGGCTACCAGCTCGAGGTGGAGGACCAGACCGGCGGTGGCATCCAGCTGTTCTCCGTCGACGCCCCCGACCTGGACCGGACCGTGACGGGCCGCGCCAACGGCCACCGCTACGACATCCGCGTGCGCGCCGTCGAGCGGCTCTGCATCGCCGTCGTTCCGGGCCCCAACCCGCTGTGCCTCGCCCACTCCCCGCTGGTCACGGCCGGGCCCTGGTCCGCCACCGACATCCTGCGCATGGACGCGACGGACCCAACGGGGTCGATGAGCATCAACGGGGGCGCCACCTACGCCACCAGCCGCACCGTGAACCTCACGCTCGCCGCCACCGACCCGCCGTCGGCGGGCAACCCGGCGAGCGGCGTGAGCGGCGTGCAGATCAGCCAGGACGCGACGTTCACCTGCAACATCGCCACCAGCACGGCGGAATGCCCGGTGCCGGTCACCAGCCCGCGGTCGTACACGCTCGACGAGGGTCCCGACGGGGCCCGCACGGTGCGCGTCCGGTACCGCGACAACGCCCGGGTGTACGGCTCCACCGGCCTCGTGCTGGCGACCGGCGCCAGCGGCAACGCCTCCACGGACGAGGTGGACAGCATCATCCTCGACCGCTCCCAGCCCACCCCGGTGGTGGTGACCGGCGTGCCCACCGCCGACGCCGGCGTCCCGGTGGCCTTCTCCGCATCGTCCTCCACCGACGCCACGAGCGGGATCAACCCGGCCTCCGCCGTCTGGAACTTCGGTGACGGCACGGCGCCCGTGAACGCCCTGCAGCTCAACAAGGCGTTCGCCGCCCCGGGCACGTACAACGGCACGCTGACGATCTCGGACAAGGCCGGGAACACCAACAGCCAGGCCTTTTCGTTCACCGTCACCGGCGCCGCGGCCCCCGGCGGCGGCGGCGTGGTGGTCGTCGACCCCGGCACCGGCACGCCGGGGATCACGCCGGGCGGTCAGTCGATCGACGACCCCATCCGCGGCGCGAAGCGCCTCAACCGGGCGGTTCAGGGCAAGCCCCTGAAGATCCGGGTCCGGCTCGCGAGCCGGGTGCAGGTGCGCGTGGCCATCCTGCGCGTGGCCTCGTCCGGGAAGGCCGTCGTGCGCCGGCAGACCAGGACCGCCGGTCCCGGCCTCGTGGTCTTCACGTTCGTCGCGCCGAAGGCCGGCCGCCACATCGTCCGGGTGACCGCCGGGTCCGACCGGCTGACGTTCCCGATGGGCATCGCCCGGCGATGACCTGCCGCTCGGTCACCGGACGGCTCACCCGCGGGGGGCGCCGCTGCGACGCGGCGCCCCGGCGCCGGCCGCCGCTCGGCATCCACCCGCGGCTGCACGGCCACCTGGGCCGTCCCGCATCCGCCCCGTCCTCGCTCACCGCACCGCACCACGGAGCCCCGACATGATGCCCCGCATCCGCATCGCACTCCCGCTCGTCGTCACGGCGGCCCTGGCCCTCCCCGCCGGCGCCGCGGCGATCGCCGCCCCCACCCCGCCCGTGCTGGCCGATCCACCGGAGTTCGCGATCGGGACGAGCATCACCCCCAGCTGGTCGGCGTCGGCCTTCACACCGCTCTCGAAGAACCGCGCGTACCGGGTCGAGGTCCACGACCTCCAGACCGGCGACGACCACTCCACGGTCACCGACGATCTGCAGGCCACGGTCGGCGGGCGTCAGAACGGCCACACCTCCCGCGTGCGCGTGCAGGCCATGGAGACCCGGTGCGCGGTTCCGGCCGGGAACGTGTGCCTCGCCTACGCGGCCCTCCCGGTCTCGGGCGTCTGGTCGGACCCGGTGACCACCCGCACCGACACCACCGACCCGTCGGGCTCGGTGAGCGTCAACGGCGGGGCGACCTACACCGCGTCCCGCGCCGTCACGCTCAACCTCACCGCAAGCGACCCGCTCTCCAGCGGCGTCGGCGGGGTCCAGATCAGCCCCGACACCACGTTCACGTGCAACCTGCTCACCGACACCGCCGAGTGCCCGGTCCCGATGGCCGCCACCAGGCCCTTCACGCTCCCCGAGGGCGCCGACGGCGCCCGCACCGTCTGGGTGAAGTACCGCGACCGCGCGCGCTCCTACGCCCCGAAGGGCGGCTTCGTGATCAACCTCGGCGCACAGGGCAACGGCAGCCCCGCAACGAGCGGCACGATCATCCTCGACCGCTCGAAGCCCACCCCGGTGGTCACCGCGGGCGTCCCCGCCGCGGACGCCGGCGTCCCGGTGGGCTTCTCGGCGGCCGCGTCCACCGACGCCACCAGCGGCATCGACACCGCCTCCGCCACCTGGAGCTTCGGCGACGGCACGGCCCCGGTGAAGGCCCTCCAGCTCAACAAGACCTTCGCGAACCCCGGCACGTACAACGGGACACTGACCGTCTCCGACAGGGCCGGGAACACCAGCACCCAGGCGTTCTCGTTCACCGTGACCGGCGCGCCCGCCCCGGGCGGCGGCGGCGTGCAGGTGACCGACCCCGGCAAGCAGACCGGTTCCCCCGCGGGCGGTGCCGCAGGCATGCAGCCAGGCACCCCGACCACCCCCGCGCCGGTCGCCGCCGACGACCTCATCCGCGGCGCCGCACGCCTCAACCGGGCCGTGCAGGGCCGCACGCTGCGGATCCGCGTACGCGTCGCCGAACGCACGACCGTGCGCGTGGCCATCCTGCGCGTCACCTCCGGCGGGCGGACGATCGTGCGCCGCCAGGCCCGGGCCGGCGGCCCCGGATTCGTGCTGTTCACCTTCACGGCCCCGACGGCCGGCAGGCACCTCGTCCGCGTCAGGGCCGGCGCCGACACCCTGTCGTTCCCCATGGGGATCGCCAAGCGGTGAGCTGCGGACCCCTCGACAGGGACGGCTCCACCGAGGGGGGCGCCGGCGCACGCCGGCACCCCCCGACCCATTCGCCCGTGACGGGCCCCATGGACGTCCGCGAACGCATGCTGGCCGATTGGTCAGCCCTGGGGCTCCGCAGACTGACCGCCTATCTGGCGCGCCACGCCGCATTCGAGGAATATCTTCGCGCCAGTCACCGGAAAGGCCCGGACCCGTGTCCACCAGCACCCGCTCAGACGGACCGCTCGGCCCACTGACCGACGAGCAGCTCTCGCACCGCGCCACCAACGGCGACCAGGAGGCCTTCCTGGAGCTGTTCTCGCGGCACGAGCGCGGGCTCCTGAACTTCTGCCACCGGCTCACCGGCAACCGAGAGGACGCCGCCGACCTGGTGCAGGAGAGCTTCCTGCGCGTCTTCGCCCGGCTGGGCGCCCTGGAGGGGCGCGAGGTCAACCTGGCCGCCTACCTGCGGCGCACCGCGCGCAACCTCGCCTATGACGGCGCGGCCGGGCGGGGCCGCGAGGTGGCGGTGGACGACCTGGAGCTGGTTGCCGGGGCGGACACCGCCCTGGAGACGGACCCCGAGCGGGCCATGCTGCTCTCGGACCAGCAGGACGCCGTCCAGCGGGCGAACGCCGCGCTGCCCGAGCGGCACCGCCTGGCCCTGGCGCTGCGCGAGCTCGAGGACATGGACTACGCGCAGATCGGCGAGGTCCTGGAGGTCACCCCGGACGCGGTGGCACAGCTCCTGGTCCGCGCCCGGCTGGGCCTGCGCCGGCAGCTGCGCATCGCCTCGGTGGACGAGGAGCGCATGGCGCCCGCCTGCCGGGCCCGGCTGGCCGACATCGGCTCCCTCATCGACGGGCAGCTCGACCAGGACCGTGCGTACGTCCTGCGACAGCACCTGTCCACGTGCGCCACCTGCGCGCAGGTGCGCTCATCCTTCGAGGACGCCCGCATCCGCTACCGCGCATGGCTGCCCATCCCGGTCCTGCTGGGGCTGGGCGCCGAGACGCTCCGGGCGGCATCCGCCCGGGGGCTGCTCGAGGGGTTCACGGACTCGGGTTCGTGGGACGACGGCGGGGCGGCCGGGGCCGGGGGCGACGTGGGCGGTGCGGCCGGCGGCGGCACCCGGGCGCTGTCGCATGCCGCCGCCGGTGGCGCGGCGACGGGTGCCGCCGGTGGGGCGGCGACGGGTGCCGCCGGAGCGGCCGACGGCCTGTGGACCTCCTGGTCGTCCCGGCGCCGTGCCGCCGCCCTGGTGGGCGCCGCGGCGGCCCTGCTGGTGATCGGCGGCGGGTCCGCCGTGTTCGCGCTCCGAGGCGCCGACGAGCCCGCGCGCGACATCGCGGCACTGCCGGACCCCGTGACCCCCGCCCCTGCGGGCAGCGTCGCGGCGCCGCCGCCCGCCGCCCAGGAGCTGCCAAAGCCGCCGCTGCCGGGCACCACCACGGGCGGCGGTGCGGTGACGACCACCGCGGGCGCGCCCGCCGCACCGGCAGATCCCGCATCCGCGGGGCCGGCCCCGCAGACCGAGCCACGGGCCCCGAGGCCGCCGCGCGCGCCGGGAGGCGCACCGGGCACGTCCACGGCGGTTGCGCCGGCGGTGCCCGTCGCGGGCACGCCCACGCAGCCGTCCGACCCGCAGCCGCCGGCCGTCACCATCGCCACGCCGCCGGCGACCATCGCACCGCCCTCCACCACCGTGCGTCAGCCGCCGCCGGTGACGACCGTGCGCCAGCCTCCCCCGGTGACGACCGTGCGGCAGCCGCCCCCGGTGACGACGGTGCGCGAACCACCTCCCACGACGACGCAGCGCGTCCCCGTGGACCCGCCGCCCACGACGACCACGCGCACGCCGGATCCGCCGCGGACGATCACCACCACGCGCACCACGATCCGCATCCCGCCGATCGTCACCACCATCAGGATCCCCACCATCAGGATCCCTCCCACCACCACGCAGGAGCCGCCCCGCTAGGCGGGCCCCGGGCGATCACGGCGTCAGGCGGGCGGGCCCCCGGCGCCGAGGATCCGGCTGATCTGCTCGCGGACCGAGGGCATGCAGTCGCCGTTGCGGTCCTCCCGCGGCGGCGGCTCCCGGCCCTCGCGCAGCGCCAGCACCTCGTCCTCGAGCTCCCCGATGCGCGTGACCAGGCACTGCAGGGCCTCGGCGATCGGGTCGGGCAGGTGGCTGTGCTCCAGCGGGGGCTCCTCCGGCACGCGCTGGCCGTCCACGATCACCGGGCGCCCCGGGTTGCCGACGACGGTCGACCGCGGCGGCACGTCACGGATGACGATGGAACCGGCCCCGATCTTGGCGTCGTCGCCCACCTGCAGCGGTCCCAGCACCTGCGCGTCGGTCCCCACGATCACCCGGTCGCCCACCGTGGGGTGGCGCTTGCCGCCGTGCGCCCCGGTGCCGCCGAGGGTGACCCCCTGGTAGACGGTGACGTCCTCGCCGATCTCGGTGGTCTCGCCGATCACCACGCCCATGCCGTGGTCGATGAAGAAGCCGGGCCCGATCTGCGCGCCGGGGTGGATCTCGATGCCGGTCAGGAAGCGCGACACCTGCGAGACCAGCCGCGAGGGGAAGCGCAGTCCCCGGCGGTAGAGGGCGTGCGCGAGGCGGTGCATCCACACGGCGTGGAGCCCCTGGTAGAGCAGCACCTCGGCGGTGGATGTCGCGGCGGGATCGCGCTCCTTGACCGCGGCGATGTCGCGGCGGGCGGTCAGGAGAATCCGCCCCACCACACCACCGGGACGCGTCGGGCGGGGATGCCGGGTCGCGGGCATGCGGGCCAGTATAGGCTGGTCCCCATGGGTACGCCGCCCCCCGGTCCGGCCGTGAACGTCGACGGCGCGACCTGCCGACTCCGCCCCTCACCCACCGCGCTTGCGGTCCGCCTGGAGGGCCTGCGGGCCCGCGACGGCGCCGCGCTGGATGCGCTGCTGGGACGGCTTCCGGAGCCGCCCTGGGACGCGGAGGTGGCCATCGACGACGCCCTCGTCGGGCTCCTGACATCCCGTGGATTCGAGACCTACGCGCGCGGCGCGGTGCTGGCGCGCCCCGCCGAGGGCGTGCCCTCCGGGCATGTCGTCGGCATCGAGTACGTGCCGTACCGCAACGACTGGGCGGAGGCGTTCAGCATCGCCGAGGCCGCCGCGATGGAGGGTGTCGCCGCGTTCCGTGAGCTCGGCAGCCCCTCCGGCTACGAGTGGGGCGAGGGGCACGGGGCGTTCTGGATCGCCCGGGACTCGTCGGGACACCTGCTGGGGTTCGCCCACGCCGACCTGCCCGACGGCTGGATCGACTGGCTGGGCGTTGTGCCCGAGTACCGCCGCCTCGGCATCGGGCGAGGCCTGGTGGCGGCCGTGGCCCGGCACGTGCGCGAGGCCAACGGCACGCACCTGGTGGCGTTCGCCGAGGACGGCACCGACGCCGGCGCGTTCCTGCGCCGCCTCGGCTTCACCGAGCGCGGCCGGCGGGCGCTGCTGATCAAGCGGGCCTGATCGCCGGCCGCGGCACCGCCGCGGCCGGCGTGGGGATCAGGCTTCGGCGAACAGGGCGGTGGTGAGGTACCGCTCGCCCGTGTCGCACAGGAAGGTCACGATCGTCTTCCCGGCGTTCTCGGGCCGCCGCGCGAGCTGCACCGCGCCCCACACGTTGGCGCCGGCGCTGATGCCCACCAGGATGCCCTCCTTCTGGGCGAGCTGGCGGGAGGTCACGAAGGCGTCCTCGGCCGTGCAGGTGAGGACCTCGTCGTACACCTCGGTGTTCAGCACGCCGGGCACGAACCCCGCGCCGATCCCCTGGATCTTGTGGGGCCCGGGCTGGCCGCCGGACAGCACCGGCGAGTCGGTGGGCTCCACCGCGACCGCCCGGAACCCGGGCCGCCGCTCCTTCAGGATCTCCCCCACGCCGGTGATGCTGCCGCCGGTGCCGACGCCCGCCACGAGGATGTCCACCTCGCCGCCGGTGTCCTCCCAGATCTCCAGCGCGGTGGTGCGCCGGTGGATCTCCGGGTTCGCCCCGTTCTTGAACTGCTGCGGGATGAAGCTGCCGGGGGTCGAGGCGGCGATCTCCTCGGCCTTCGCGATGGCGCCGCGCATCCCCTCGGCGCCCGGGGTGAGCACCAGCTCTGCCCCGTAGGCGCGCAGCAGGGCCCGGCGCTCCATGCTCATCGTCTCGGGCATCGTGAGGATGAGGCGGTAGCCCTTGGCCGCCGACACGAACGCCAGGGCGATGCCCGTGTTGCCCGAGGTGGGCTCCACGATCACCGACTGGCCTGGCGTGAGCAGGCCCTCCTTCTCGGCCGTCTCGATCATGGCCAGGCCGATGCGGTCCTTCACGCTGCCGGCCGGGTTGAACGACTCGAGCTTGCCCAGGATGGTGGCCCCGGTGTCCTCGCCGATGCGCAGCCGCACGAGCGGGGTCCGGCCGATCAGATCGATGATCGAGTCCGCGATCCCGCCGCGGCTCGCTGTGCTCGTGCTCATGTGCCGACCTCCTCGCCGATCGCCAACCGGACCACCTCGGTGAGGTCCGCCTCGGGGCGGGCGCCGATGTGGCTGATGATCTCCGCCGCCGCGGCAGCGCCGGCCAGCGCGCAACGCTCCGCGTCCCATCCCTGCGTGAGCCCGTAGAGGAAGCCGGCCGCGTACAGGTCCCCGGCCCCGGTGGTGTCGAGCACCTGGTCGGCATGCACCGCGGGCACCTCGAAGACGCCCTCGGGGGTCACCACGACCGACCCCTGGTCGGAGCGCGTGACCGCGGCGATCCGGCCGATTGCCTGCAGGCGGGTCACCGCCTCCCACACGTCGTCGACCTCGAACAGCGACATCGCCTCGTGCTCGTTCGCGAAGAGGATGTCGACCGAGCCCTCCACCAGCTGGCGGAACTCGGTGCGGTGGCGCTCCACGCAGAACGGGTCCGACAGCGTGAGGGCCACCAGGCGCCCGGCGCCGTGGGCCGCGTCGATCGCGACGCGCAGCGCCTCCTTGGCGCGCGGCGGGTCCCAGATGTACCCCTCGAGGTACGTGATCCAGGTCTGCGCGACCAGCTCGGTGTCGATGTCCTCGGGGCCCAGCTCCACGCACGCCCCCAGGTGGGTGGCCATCGTGCGGTGGGCGTCCCGGGTGACCATCACGAAGCAGCGCGCCGTCGCGGCGCCCTGCGTGGAGGGCGGGGTCTCGAAGTGCACGCCCACCGCGTGGATGTCGTGGCGGAAGATCGTCCCCAGCTGGTCGTCGCGGACCTTGCCGATGTACGCCACCCGCGCGCCGAGGGCGCCGGCGGCGGCGACGGTGTTGGCCACCGAGCCGCCCGAGACCTCCTTGGCGGCCCCCATGTCGCCGTAGAGCTCCTCGGCCTTGTCGACGTCGATGAGCGTCATCGTGCCCTTGTTCAGGCCATGGCCCTCGAGGAACCCCTCGTCGGAGTGGGCCAGGATGTCGACGATCGCGTTGCCGATCCCCAGCAGGTCGAAGCGGACATCGTCGGGGCGGGTGATGAGGCTCATGCGGCTCCGGTGTCGGTCAGATGTGGAACATGGGTGCCTGCGTGAGCCGGTTCTCTCGCTCGACCATGTCGGCGATCGTGAGCTCACCCAGCAACCCTGCCACGCATCGGCGGGTGTCGTCCCACACCTGATCGCACCCCGATGTGGGGCCGTCCGCCCCTGACAGGCGCCCGTCGACCGTCTCCACGACCTCCAGGAGGGAGACCTCGGCCGGGGCGCGACGGAACGAGTAGCCGCCCTTCACCCCGCGCTGGCTCTGCAGGACCCCCGCGCGGCGCAGGCCGGCGAAGAGCTGCTCGAGGAGGTGCAGGGGCACGCCCCGCCGCTCGGCGATCTCGAGGATCGGGACCGGGGCCGTCTCACCGCGGGCCGCGAGCTCGGTGAGGGCCTGGACCGCCGCGCGGCTCTTCTCGGAGATGGTGATCACCGGAAATGGGAAAATCGTCGGGCCATTTCGGGGAGTTTACCCCAGGAGCCCGACGACCCGGCGTGTGACGGCTATTCCTCCGCCATCAGGAGGTTCTCCACGCCCTCCCGGACGATCCGGGGGCGGTGCGTGAGTCCCCGCTTGGCGCGGATGTTGTAGACGACCTCGATGGAGTCGATCCACGAGTCCATGTCCGGCACGACGAACTGGTACACGCACTCGGCGGTGTGCAGGTAGAGCCGGGGGCGCTTGCCCGCGCTGGGGAGCTCGTCCGGGCTCTTGGGGAAGCGCTCGACCTCGAGCAGGTGGTCGAGGGAGATCTCCCGGCGCTTCGCGCGCAGCGCGGTGTCGATGATCGTGGGGACGAACACCAGGCGCTCATCGGTGAGGTACAGCGTTCCGTGCCGTCCCATCCAGCCGTTCTGGAGGTCCACCCCGGCACGCTTGCGGATCTTCTCGTCGGGCCGCGGCTTGGACGCGTGGGGAACGCGCGGCAGGCGGCTCGAGGCTCGTTCGGCGGCATCGGTCATGACGCCGAGGCTACAGAACCCGGGGAGCGCCGAACCGATCAGACCAGGAACGGGATGATCAGGATGGCGACGATGTTCGCGATCTTGATCATCGGGTTGATGGCCGGGCCGGCGGTGTCCTTGTAGGGGTCACCGACCGTGTCGCCCGTGACGGCGGCCTTGTGGGCTTCCGAGCCCTTGCCACCGTGGTGACCGTCCTCGATCAGCTTCTTGGCGTTGTCCCACGCGCCACCGCCCGAGGTCATCGAGATGGCGACGAACAGGCCGGTCACGATCACGCCGAGCAGCAGGCCGCCGAGCATCTCGCGGCCGTTGTTGATGCCGAACATGAACGCCACCACGATCGGGAACACGATCGGGATGAGGCCCGGGATGAGCATCTCCTTCTGCGCCGAAGCCGTCACCAGCCGCACGCAGCGGGCGTACTCGGGCTTCTGGGTCCCCTCCATGATCCCGGGGTTCTCCCGGAACTGGCGGCGGACCTCCTCCACGACGGCACCGCCGGCACGGCCGACGGCCTCCATCGAGAAGGCCGCGAACAGGAACGGCATCATGCCGCCGATCAGCAGGCCGCAGACGACGAACGGGTTGCTGAGCGAGAAGTTCACCGTGGTCTCGTTGAAGACACCGCCATCGTCGACGATCGCCTTCTTGAGTTCCTCGAAGTAGCTCACGAACAGCACCACCGCGGCCAGGCCGGCGGAACCGATGGCGTAGCCCTTGGTGACGGCCTTCGTGGTGTTCCCGACCGCGTCCAGCGGGTCGGTGACCGCGCGCACCGAGTCCGGGAGCTCCGCCATCTCGGCGATGCCACCCGCGTTGTCGGTGATCGGGCCGTAGGCGTCGAGGGCGACGACGATGCCCGCCATCGACAGCATCGACATCACGGCGACGCCGATGCCGTAGTACCCACCCAGCTCGTACGAGCCGGCGATACCCGCCACGATGACCACCACGGGAGCCGCGGTCGCCTTCAGCGACACGGCGAGGCCCGCGATGATGTTCGTGCCGTGGCCGGTCTCCGACGCGGCCGCGATCTTCTTCACCGGCGGCCAGATGGTCCCGGTGAAGTACTCGGTGATCGCCACCAGGCCCAGCGTGACGCCGAGACCGATGAGCGCGCTCCAGTAGTAGTCCACCCATCCACCGACCGGGCCGTTCTCGGCGGTCGCCTGCGCGCCGTCGAGGAGCCACATGGTGATGGGCAGGAAGCCCAGCGCGGACAGGACCGCGGCGACGCCGAGGCCCGTGTAGAGCGCCATGGTGACCGATCCACCCTCGCGGACGCGGACGAACCACGTGCCGACGATCGAGGCGAAGATCGAGACACCACCGAGCGCCAGCGGGTAGATGACGGCGTTGATGCCGTCCCAGCCGGGCACCTGGAAGAACAGGTAGCCGAGGAACATCACGGCCACGGTCGTGACCGCGTAGGTCTCGAACAGGTCGGCGGCCATGCCGGCGCAGTCGCCGACGTTGTCGCCCACGTTGTCGGCGATCACGGCGGGGTTCCGGGGGTCATCCTCCGGGATGCCCGCCTCGACCTTGCCGACCAGGTCGGCGCCGACGTCGGCGCCCTTGGTGAAGATGCCACCGCCCAGACGGGCGAACACGCTGATGAGCGAGCCACCGAACGCCAGGCCGATGAGCGGCACGGCGTCCTCGGCGTCGCCGCCGAGCGCGAGGAAGTAGCCGGCCACGGCAAGCAGGCCGAGGCCCACCACCAGCAGACCGGTCACCGCGCCGCCCTTGAAGGCGACGCCCAGCGCCTTGCCGAGACCACCGCGGGCGGCCTCAGCCGTCCGGACGTTGGTCCGCACCGAGACGTTCATGCCGATGAAGCCGGCTGCACCGGACGCGACCGCGCCGATGAGGAAGCCGATCGCGGCCTCCCAGCCGAGCAGCGGGGAGTCCACCGTGCCACCGAGCAGGCCGATGGCGAAGAACAGGACCACCGCCACACCGGCGATGATCGTGTACTGCCGGGTCAGGTACGCCTGGGCGCCTTCCTGAATGGCCTTCGCGATCTCCTGCATCCGCTCGTTGCCCGCAGGCTGCTTGAGCAGGTACGCGGTGAGTCCGATGCCGTACGCGACGGCGACAAGACCACAGATCACCGCGAGCAATGCTGTGTTGTCCGACAGGAAGTCGGCCAAGTGCGTCCTCCGAAATCCGAGTGCGTCGGGCGGGGAAGCCATCCCGCCCGCCGTGGTCAGGGCCGCGCCCCGCCCCCCGAGTCGACACACGGGCGGCACAGGGGGAACGGCCCGAAAAGCCGCGCGGTTTCTACCAGATCGGGTCAGACGCCGTTTCCCGAACGCGAGGTGGAGCAGTTCCATCGGCGCCCGCAGGGCGCCGTTTGCTTCTCACCTGTGGTCGAGATCCGGGCTTGGGAGTGATCCGGGCTCTGCGAGGTGCAGTAGTTCCTTCGGCGCCCCGCAGGGGCGCCGTCTGCTTCTCACTTGTGGTCGTGATCCGGGCTCTGCGAGGTGCAGTAGTTCCTTCGGCGCCCCGCAGGGGCGCAGTCTGCTTCTCACTTGTGGTCGTTTCAGCGGACTTCTATTGCCGCCCGGCCTCGCGCGAGGTTTGGCGCTGAGATGCGTCCGGCGACGTTGGCCCCAGGAACCACGCCTTTCGGCTGCCTGCAACCAACCAGCTCGGCTCATCCATGAGCCGACTGATTTTGGCAGTCGTCCACCGGATTGGGTGCTCTGCGGCCGTCTGGGATCAGCGTCCACACGGGCACTGATAGTCGAATTGCCGTGAGCTACCCGGCCAGCGCGCCAGGGGTGGAAACCGCGCCGTCCCGGCGCGGCGACCCATCATGCGGTGCACCACTGTCCGGGGATGCGAGGCAGCCCTTGTGGACGGCGAGGAATGGATGAGGGCGACCCAAGGATGGGGAGCTCAGCTCAGTGGCAGCGCAGGCGCAAGCCGTTGTTCCTGGGGCCAACGCCCTCAGACGCGCACATGGGCAGCGCTTGCGCGAGTCGACCAGGCGATGAAAAGCACCGAGAACGACCACAAGCGAGAAGCAAACGGCGCCCCTGCGGGGCGCCGAAACAACCACTGCACCACTCGGCGCCCGTCAGAGGCGGGCGCCCTCCAGGGCGTTGGCGCAGTGCGGGTCGGGCTCGGCCGGGATCCGCGGGATCACCCACCTGATGAGCTCCCGCACCCGTTCGTTGTTGAGGGCGAAGGTCCGCACCACCTCGTCGGCGGTGACCGGGGGGAGTCCCTCCATCCCCTCGAGGCCGACGTCGTAGTCGGTGATGAGCGCGACGTTGGCGTACGCCAGCTCCAGCTCGCGCGCCAGGTGCGCCTCCGGGTAGGCGGTCATGTTGATCGCCTCCCAGCCCATCGAGGTGAACCACCGCGACTCGGCGCGGGTCGAGAACCTGGGGCCCTGGATGACCACCACCGTGCCGCCGTCGTGCACCGGGACGTCCAGCGCACGGCAGCCCTCGATGAGCAGACCGCGCAGGACCGGGCTGAACGGGTCCGCCGCCGACACGTGCACGGCCTCGGGGCCGTCGTAGAACGTGTCGCGCCGGGCCGAGGTGCGATCGACGTACTGGTCGCACACCACGAAGTCGCCCACGCGCACGTGCGGCTGCAGGCTCCCGGACGCGCAGGGGCCCAGCACCCAGTCCACGCCGAGCTCCTTCATCGCCCAGACGTTGGCCCGGTAGTTGATGGCGTGCGGCGGGAACTGGTGCCGCTCGCCGTGCCGGGGGATGAAGGCCACCCGCCGGCCGCCCAGCTCCCCCACCGCGGGCACCGCGGAGGGCGGGCCGTACGGGGTCTCCACCTCCACCCGCTCGACCTCGTCGAGCAGCGAGTAGAAGCCGGAGCCCCCGAACACCCCGATCTCGGCGACCCGCGCCACGCTCGGCTCCTAGCCGCGCGACCCCGGCGGCACCCACAGGCGCGACGCCGGGTCCGGCTCCGGCGACGGAGGCGGCGGCGGGGCCTCGCCGCCCGCGGCCTGGTCGGCCTCGGCGACCTGCGCGTACGCCATCTGCAGCGAGGCGAACGGCTCCTTGAACGGGCGGATCGCCGCGGCGCCCACCTCGCGCTCGGCCACCGTGATGAGCGCGCGCATCGTCTCGATGGCCAGGCGGGCCTGGCCCATGTCCTTCACCGTGTCGCCCTCGGGGCCCAGGCCCATCCGGATGCCGGCCACGTCGTTCATGGTGGCCATGGACTGCATCAGGATGTCCCGCACCGGCGTGCGGCCGAGGCGGTAGACGAACTGCGCGGCCAGCTCCTCAGGGGTGGGAAGCCCTTCCTCGCCGGGCTCGGGCCCGGCCGTCATCGGCTCGTCGGTCACGCGTTCACTCCTGCGGTCAGCATGGACAGGACCTCCTGGGCGGATGCGCGCGTGCGCTCCACGGCGGAGGCGTGGACGGCCCGCAGGTCGCCCCGGTGCTCGGTCATCAGCGCACGTTGGCGGTGCGCGCCGTTGCCGTCGGCAAGCATCGACTCGATGTGCCCCAGGAAGGGTGACAGACCCAGACGGGCGTGGTGGGGTTCGGTGCGCTCCAGCAGCCCGCGGATGGCCTCGGCGGTCGGGCGCTCGACCCCGCGGTCGAGGTCGATGAGGCGTCCGTCGAGCCCGTGACGCTGCGCGCGCCACATGTTCTCGTCGATCAGCCCGCGGGCATGCGCCGGAAGCGGGCGGCCCTCGTCGTGGTCGGCGCAGAACCCGGCGATGCAGGCCAGGGCCAGGGCCACCAGCGCGAGGCTGTCGGCCAGCTCGGTCTGGCCGTCGCAGATGCGCACCTCGACGGTGCCGAAGCTGTGGTGCGGCCGCACGCTCCACCAGATCTGCGTGCTCTCGACGATGGAGTTCGTGGACTCGAGCAGCCGCACGTGCGCCGCGTACTCGTCCCAGCTCGCGTAGGCGTCCGGGACGCCGCAGCGCGGGAAGTTCTTCACGAACAGCTGGGTGCGGGCGGACGCCAGGCGGGTGTCGCGCCCGGCGTAGAGCGGGCTGTTGGCCGACAGGGCCAGCAGCTCCGGCAGGACGCTGCGCATCGCGGTGGACACGCGCACGGCACGGTCGGCGCCCCGCACCCCGCAGTGCAGGTGAAGCGCCCAGGTGTTGTTCACCCAGGCGATGTACCCCAGCTCGCCCTCCACCAGGCGGTAGTGGGGCGTGTCGATGATCCGCTGGTCGGCCCAGGGGCTGAACGGATGGGCGCCGGTGATGCCCACGGCCATCCCCAGCCGGTCCGCGTGGGCGATCACGTCGCGCCGCCCCTCCGCGAGCTGACGGGCCGCGGAGAGCAGCGTGTCGTGCGCCGAGGTCTTGAACTCGACCTCGCTGGCGATGAGCTCCCCGGCCAGGCGATCCAGCAGCGGCGGCTCGGCCGCCGCCATGAACTCCTCGAAGCGGTTGACCAGGCCGAGGGTCACGGGGTCGAGGAGCTGGAACTCCTCCTCGATGCCGACGGTGAAGTCGGTGGAGTCGTCGAAGCGCTCTCGCACGCCCGACAGGATCGCTGAGGGGGACTCGCTGTCCACGCCCGGCAAGTGTGGCACGTGCTCCGGCCGCCCGCCGCCTACGACAGGTAGAAGTAGAGGGCGTACAGGAGCTCGACGGCCGGGCTCGAGGTGTGGACGGTCACGTCCGACGGCACCGACAGCAGCGCGTCGCTGTAGTTGAAGATGATCTTCACCCCGGCGGCCACGAGGTCGTCGGCCACCTGCTGGGCGACCTCGCCGGGGATGGCGAGCACGCCCACCATGATCCCGTCGGAGGCCGCGACCTCCGCCAGGTCGTCGTAGTGGCGGACCGTGATCTCCCCCACCTTGGTGCCGACCCGGCCGGGATCCACGTCGAAGATCGCCGAGATCTGGAACCCGTGGTCCCCGAAGACGCTGGACGACGCGATGGCCTGCCCCAGGTTCCCCGCCCCGAACAGGGCGATGTTGTGGGTGCCCGAGGTGCGGAGGATCTTCCGGATCTGCTCGATGAGGCTGTCGATGTCGTAGCCGACACCGCGCTTGCCGAACTTGCCGAACCCCGAGAGGTCGCGGCGGATCTGGGTGGGGTTCACGCCGGTGTACTCGGAGATGGCATCTTCTTCGCCTGCGTCAGGACCTGCAGATACCTGCTCAGGCGGGCGGCGACGCCCAGGGTCAAACGGTCTGCGGCCATCGACTGCTCCGGCTTTGTGACAACGCGTCGCAAACTACGTGGAGGCCCGCCCCTCCACAAGTGCGCCGTGCCACTATGTCACGGCATCCGGCTAGCGCAGCCTGAACGTGTCCGACTCCGCGGACACCGCCCTGCCCTCCGCGGTCCGGGCCTCCACGAGCAGCCGGTAGCGCCCCTCGGGCACGGTCCCGCCCGTCGGGAGCCGTCGCGACAGGACGAACCGGTAGGTCCCGGCGGGCCAGTCGTGCGCCCCGCGGACGCCCGCGAGCACCACCGGCTCGGAGCCGTCCATGGGCGCCAGCTGCACGCGGACCTCGCGCAGCGGCGCGCTCCAGACGCGGTCGCCGTCGCGAACCAGGCGGCCGACCCGCACGACGGCCTGGGCGACGCCGTCCCGCACCGTCACCCGGGGCACCCCGATCTCGCCCTCCTGCGGCCGGCGCGGCGGGAACGTGGCCGCCGGGGTCACCGACACCACCCGTCCGCTGCCGTCCTCGACGATGGCGACACGGCCGCTCCATCCGCGCGGGCGTGAGGGCAGCGTGATGCGCACCGGGGCGCGGCCCCCTGCGGGCACCGTGACGCGCGGGCCCAGCGCCAGCGGTCGGTTGGCGGCCGACAGCACCACCAGCCGGTACGTGCCGCCCGTGCCCGCAAGGTCGGTCACCACGGCCCGCACGCGCGGGACGCCGGGCCGGGTGGCCGCCGTGAGGATCGGCGGGCGCAGCACGGCGGCGGGCGTGCCCGGTGGCGTCAGGCGGCCCGCGCCCTGGGCGACCATCCGCACGTCGGGCAGCGGGGCCCCGGAGGCCACCAGCAGCGCCCGGACGTCCTCGGGCGCGAGGGCGGGCCGGTCGATGCGGGTGCGCAGCGCGAGCGCGGCGGCCTGGGCCGCGGCGGCGGACGTGCCGGTCATCGTGGCGCTCCGCGCCTGTCCGCCGGGACCGGGCGGCCATGCCGTGGGGACCTCCACCGCGGGCGCCACCAGGTCGGGCTTCACGCGGCCGTCGGCCGTGGGCCCGGTGGACGAGAACGAGGCCACCGCCGCCGGGGCGGCGTCGCGGTCCAGGACCTCGATGGTCGCGGTGGTTCCGGCCTGGCCGGTGATGAGCTCCGCCAGTGCCCGTCCCTGCTCGCGCCCGGCGCCGAGCACCGGGATGACCGGCCCGCCGTCGGATGCCCCGCTGGGGAACACCCCCACCCCGGCCCGGTCCCACACCAGCAACGCGGCCGCCCCGGCCGCGGCCGCGGCCGCGGCCTTCTGCTGGAAGGTGCCGCCCCCGCGGCTCACCATCACCACCGCGCCGGCGGGATCGGCCCCCGCGGCCCTCGCGGCCGCGTACTCGGCGGGGTCCGTGCCCGGCCCGGGGCCGTCCACGCCCGGCAGCGCGACGAGCCGCGCCGGCGCCGGCACCGGATCCGGTCCCAGCAGCGGCAACGGGGCCAGCTCCGCGCCGGCCGGCCCAACCCGCACGTTCAGGCGCGCCTGGCGCGGCGCGTCGGCGCCCGCCAGCCCGCCCACCGTCAGCACACGGCTGCCGGCACCCGGCTGCCCGATGCTGCCCAGCCGCGCGAAGGTGGGACCGTCGTTGCCGGCCGGCACCACCACCAGGGCCCCGGCGCGCGTGGCGCCGTCGGTGGCCAGGGCCACGGCGTCCTCGCCGCCGCCGGCGAAGCCGCCGGCCAGCCCCAGCAGCACCACCTCGGCGCGGTCGCCGGTATCGCCGTCGCCGTCCGGGTCGATGGCGCGCTCGATCGCCGAGATCACCCGATCGGTGCGCGCCAGCGGCAGCTCCTGCCCGCCCACGCGCTCCGTTGCCACCACCCGGTAGGCCAGCAGACGAGGGACGCGCTCGGGCGGCAGCCCGGCGAGCGCGGGCGAGCGCAGCACGAGCCCCGCCATCTGGGTGCCGTGGGCCTCCCACGCGGCGGCGCCCTCCCCGACGGTGGGGTCCGCGTCGCCGTCCACGAAGTCCGCACCGCCGATGATCGGATACGTGGGGCCCATCCCGCCGCCCAGCTGCGGGGTCCGCGGGTCCACCGCGGTGTCCACCAGGGCGATGTGCGCCGGCTGAACGCCGCCGGCGAGCGCCTGCGCGCCCTCGGTCCCGGAGGGGCCCGCCGGGCCCGTGCCCCGGGCCGCCGGCGCCAGGTACCCCACCGGCATGACCGCGCGCACCCCGGGCAGGGTGGCGACCGCGTCGGCCCGGCCGGCCGGCACCTCCACCGCAAGCCCCGCCACCGCCACCCGCCACCGCGCGGTGACCACCCCGCCCAGGGCCGAAAGCGCCGGCTCCAGGGCGGACTGGCGCTCGGCGATCTCGGCGGCCGCGTCCGCGCGGCGCCACGGAGGCCGCCAGGCGGCGCCCGGTCCGTCCAGCAGCACGACCAGGTGCTCCGTGGCGCCGGGATCCGGCAGGCGCGGCGTACGCACGCCCGACAGGCTGTCCGCCCACGCGGCGGCGGCGGCCAGCGCGGAGACGCGCTCGGGATCGCCCTGCGCCGGGCCGTCGCCCGGGGGGAGCACCGGGCCGTCGCCCTGCCCGACCGCGGCCACCGCGACCACGAGCGCGACCACGCCGCCCGCGGCGCCCAGCGCGACGCGGCGCCGCCTCATGCCGCGATCCCCCCGGGCGGGGCGGTGGGCATCGCGTCCATCGCAAGGTAGTCCGGCCACGCGATGATCGTCGCGAACTGGGCCGCCGCACCGATCATCGCCGCGTTGTCCGTGCAGAGGGCCCGGTCCGGGACCGCCACGCGCAGCCCCCGGCGGTCGGCCAGATCGGTCACCAGCTCGCGCAGCCGGCCGTTGGCGGCCACCCCGCCGCCCAGGGCCACCGCCGGCACCCCGTGCTCCACGGCCGCGTCCACCAGGCGCTCCGCCAGCGGCCGCACCACGGCCTCCTGATACGAGGCCGCCAGATCGGCGCGCTCGGCATCGGACACGTCGTCGCGGCCGAGCAGCGAGGTCTTCACCCCGGCGAAGCTGAAGTCGCGCGCGGAGCGGCCGCCCAGCGCGACCGGGAAGTCGTGGGCCGCGCGGTCCCCGCCGGCGGCCAGGCGCTCCAGCGCCGGCCCGCCCGGGTAGCCCAGGCCCAGGAGCCGGGCGCCCTTGTCGAGCGCCTCCCCGGCGGCGTCGTCGATGGTCTGGCCGAGGGTTCGGGGGGTGGCCCAGTCCTCCACCAGGTCCAGGCGAGTGTGTCCCCCGGAGGCGATGAGGCTGACGAACGGCGGGTCCAGGGCGACGGGCTCCAGCCAGGCGGCGCAGACGTGTCCGAGCAGGTGGTCAACGCAGATGAGCGGCTTGCCGGCAGCGTAGGCCAGCGCCTTGGCCGTCGCGACTCCCACGAGGAGTGCGCCGATGAGTCCGGGGCGCTGTGTGACGGCGATGCAACGCACGTCGCCGAGCCCGAGCCCCGCCTCATCCAACGCGCGGTCCACGACGGCGTTCACGGTGCCCAGGTGATGCCGGGCGGCGACCTCGGGCACCACGCCGCCATACGGCGCGTGCAGCTCCGCCTGCGAGGCGACCACCGAGGAGCGGATCACCCGGCCCTCCACCACCGCGGCGGCCGTCTCGTCGCAGGAGGTCTCGATTGCGAGGACGGGCCCGTCGATCACCGGGCGATCCCGTGCATGTCGTCGGGCACGCCGGAGCGCCACATGATGAGCGCGTCCTCGTTGTTGTCGGAGTAGTAGCCGGGGCGGACCCCGTGGTCGGCGAAGCCCAGCTCCCGGTAGAGCCGGATGGCGCCCGCGTTGGAGACCCGCACCTCGAGGGTGAACCCCAGGTGGGGCTTGCCCGCCGCCCGGTCGAACAGCTCGACCATCATGGTCCGGCCGATCCCCCGCCTGCGGCGGTCGGGACGAACCGCGACGTTGAGCACGTGCCACACGTCGGCGTAGCGCGAGGCCAGCAGGTAGCCGGTGACCTCGGCCGCCCCCTCGACGGCCACCAGGTCGATGGTGCCCGGGCGGCCGAGCTCCGACAGGAGCATGTGGCGCGGCCAGGGGGTCGCCGAGATCTGCTGCTCGATCCCCAGCACCTGCTGCACGTCGCGGGCGCGCATGGGACGCACCTTCGACGGCGGCTCCTGGGTGGGGGCGTCACCGCGACCCGTGCCGTGGCGGCCGCGGGCCATCACCCGGCCGCCTGGAGCGCCTTCAGGCGGTTCACTTCGGCGTCCGGCAGGCGGGCGTAGACCGGCGCCACGGGCAGTCCCGCTCCGGCGGCCACCCGGCGCACGAGCGCCGCGGCGCCCAGCCGGTGCCCCGGAGACGAGGCCGGCAGGAGCCGCGCGCCCGGGGGCGGATCGCCCACCAGCCCGGCGCCGTCACCCGCGATCGCCACACCCGTGCCCAGCCCTGCCAGGTGCGCGCCGAAGGCGGCCACCGGGACGGCCGCCGGGGGCGCGAGCTGCGTGAGCAGGCCGTCCGGCCCCGTCCGGTAGGCGGCCGTGAACACCTCCCGCCGCCGGGCGTCGGTGACCGGCACCACCACCTCGGCATCGGAGGCGTCGGCGATCCCCTGGGCCAGCGCCTCCAGCGACGACGCGCCGGTCACCTCGATCCGCAGGGCCTGCCCGAGCGCCATCGCCGTGGCCATCCCGATCCGCAGCCCGGTGAACCCCCCGGGGCCCACGCCCACCACGATGCGCGTCAGGTCGCGCACGTCCACACCCGCCGCGGCCATGAGGTGGTGCGCGGCCTCCAGCACGCGGCGCCCCGCCTCGGGGG